>Ga0209564_1000117_pt1 | contig 207096 bp, 207 predicted proteins | sample AraplaCol_mMF_r2_FD_184272 | JGI IMG/M metagenome (GOLD analysis project Ga0209564, IMG submission 184272) | Arabidopsis root microbial communities from North Carolina, USA - plate scrape MF_Col_mMF_r2 (SPAdes) (version 3) | ecosystem: Host-associated > Plants > Roots > Endosphere | place... | reverse complement strand
GCTCATCAGCCTGCCCGTTACGGCAACGTGACCTATTCCCGGCTTCGTCCGAAAAGCACGGCGCTCATGCTACCCCACTCCCCGGGACATCATCACTGCTAGTCAAAATCAGACGGGAAGTGCAGGTATTCGACGGAAAACTGGAAGCGATCAGCCCAATCTTGGTTTCCAGCTGCGAATGATTCACATGACGATTGTGCCACGTGTTCCCGTTTTGTGCGTTCAGGATCGCATAATGTATCGACTGGAATGCCAGCCCTGCGAGGAAGCGAATGGCCGGAAATGAGTCTGTGGCCATCTGCGTCCAATGGGGCGCTACGCCGAAAGACGAGCCTCAGCGAAGTGCGCCGCGGCTTCTTCCAATGCCTCCTCGGCCCACTGATTGAGACTCTTTCCCGAAAGTTCTGCAGCCAGGGCAGCTCGGCGGTGCACTTCAGGAGCAACACGAAACATCATCTTGCCTGAATAGGGCCTCTGAGGCTCTTTGCCGATGCTCTTGCAGGCCTCGAGGTAATCATCGACAGCCTCATGGAACGCCTTCTTCAGTTCACCAACGCTGTCCCCGTGAAACCCGACTACGTCAGAAATGCCTGCAATCTTACCGAAGAACAGTTCGTCCTCCGCGTCGAATTCTATGCGAGCGTGATAACCATTGTAAGTCATAGTGTTCATGGTTCTACTCCAATTTGCGTCAGGAACTCGCGAGCATCGCGAACCTGATAACGCTTTGCCTCCTTGTCGGGATGAGGACGATGGAAGCTCGCGATTATGCCGTCCTTTTCGAACTTAACGCGAGAGCCGTTTCCTTCGATGACGTTCGCGCCGGCAGCCACAAGCAGGTTTTCTATAGCGGCCCACTCAATGGCTCCCGAGACCGGATCTCTGAATACCGCCGCGAGGGTCTTTTTCTGCTTGCTGTTCATGCTAGCAAATATAGTGGTGCTTGCTATTTCTGCAAGCGTTATTTCCGATGCTGATGCGACTGCGGCGCATTGGTCCGCGTGTTGGGGCCTTCGTGTCCGCAGTTCGATGGGTTCGACCTCTACCTGCGCACCCGTTACGCTGCTAAGGTCCGTGCGTTCGTCGCTTTCCTGGTAGAAAAGAGGCGACAGGCAAATACCCAGCGTGCTGAAAGCGGCCCAATGTGAGAACGCTTCAGGCCATGCTCGCGCCCCCGAGTTAATCCGCAATCGGGACGTACATGCCGGTCTTGATATCCTTCAAGACGACATTGGTGTGAATGCGCTTGATCTGAGGGTTTTCGGACATCAGGTTGGCCGTAATCTCGTCGTACTGGCCTACGTCGCGCGCAGTGATTATGGCGATAAGGTCGACTGCGCCGGTCACATAATAGACCTGCTGAATGTGCTCTTGCTTCGCCAACCACACTCGAAATTTTGATAGGGCGTCGTAGTTTTCGCGTTCGATTTCCATTCCGGCAATGAACGTCATTGGGTTCCCGACCACCTTGCGATCGACGATCGCAATCTCTGCGGTAATGATGCCGGTGTCGCGCATCCGCTTCAGGCGACGCTGCACGGCGGAGGCCGAAAGGCCGACGATGTCGCCGATTGCTTCGGCTTTCATCTGACAATCGACTTGAATGATGCTCAAGATCTTGCGGTCAAAGTCGTCGATCAAATCCATGGTGTCATCTCTGCTCAAGTGCCTGGCGGACATTATGCACGGGGGCGTGCGACGAAGGTGCCGATTTCTGCCGGCTTTGAGGCCTTCTCCTTGCCGCTCGGTTTGCGTGGATTCTGCGCATTTGTCACTGCTGCGTTGCATTGCGGCCTATTGTTTGGCCGTTTCGCAATCTTCCTTCTGCCGGTCCCGGTCGTCATGCTCTCCCCCATCGCCCATGATGAGGAACCGACATGGTACAGTACAACATAGCTCTTATTGGATTCGGCGGGGTCAATCGCGCCCTTGCCCAGCTTGTGGCCGAGCGAAACGACCTCTGGCAGTCGGAGCTCGGTTTTCGACTGAACATCCTTGCGGTTACAGACCTCAACCTCGGTTCGGTCATTTCGCAAAACGGCATCGATCCGCGCATGCTCGTCGAAACAAAATTCGAAAAGGGGGGCTTTGCCCGCCTTTCCGGCGGATCGGCCGAGGCTGACAATGAAAAGGTCATCCGGCAGGCCCCCGCCGGAATCGTCGCTGAAGCCACCTTCACCAATCCTCAAAATGGCGAACCGGCCGTTTCCCACTGCCGCTGGGCGCTCGAGAGCGGCAAACATGTCGTGACCACTAATAAAGGCCCGGTGGCGCTCGCCGCTCACGAGCTTGTGGCCCTTGCCCGCCGCAACAACGTTCACTTTGAATACGAAGGGGCGGTGATGAGCGGCACGCCCGTCATCCGCCTAGCCAAGAATACGCTTTCCGGCGCCGGACTGAGCGCTTTTCAAGGCGTTCTAAACGGTACGTCGAACTTCGTCCTCGGTCGCATGGAGGCCGGGCTCGGCTTCGCGCAGGCAGTGCAAGAGGCGCAGGCGCTCGGATACGCCGAGGCAGACCCGACCGCAGATGTCGAAGGATACGACGTCCGACTAAAGGTGGTCATCTTGGCAAATGAACTGCTGGGCGCCGCGCTCAAGCCTTCCGACGTCTCGTGCCGGGGGATTTCGTCGCTCACCGCGGCCGACATCCAGGCTGCAGCCAAGGACGGATGCCGCTGGAAACTGATCGGCTCGGCGGCTCGCCGAAAGGATGGGGAAATCGAAGCGTCCGTGGCACCGCGCCGACTGGACCTCGACCATCCGCTCTGCGCGGTGAACGGCGCCACCAACGCCGTTTCCTTCACTACGGACCTCCTCGGCGCCGTGACGGTTACCGGACCGGGCGCTGGCCGCGTCGAAACCGCCTATGCCCTCCTCTCCGACATCATTGCCATCCACCGCGGGTCACGCGGCAGCCTGGCGAAGGAGGCCGCTTGATGGTCAGCCCGAAGCTTCAGATCGCATCGAGTGCGGAGGAGATCACCGTTCTCAATCCTTTTGACGGCGCGATTGTCGGAACCGTTGTGGCCAGCAGCCCGGACGATGTCGGTTCGCTCCTGGCCCGCGCGAGACGCGGGGCCGCGCAAGCGCGGGCGCTGCCCCGGCACCACCGCGCCGCCATTCTGGAAAAGGCGGCACGGCTCATTGAGGGGCGGCGTGAGGATTTCGCACGCACCATCGTTTGCGAAGCCGGCAAAACCATCGTTCAGGCGCGCAAGGAGACGTTGCGCTGCGTGAACACGTTGAAGCTCTCTGCAGAAGAGGCGAGGCGAAACGCCGGCGAGATCGTTCCTTTCGACGCCTATGCCGGTTCTGAGGCGCGCCAGGGATGGTTCACGCGCGAACCGCTCGGTGTCATCGCAGCCATCACGCCCTACAATGATCCGCTGAACTTGGTCGCCCACAAGCTTGGTCCGGCTATCGCCGGTGGCAATGCCGTCGTGTTGAAGCCCTCGGAGCTGACACCGTTTTCGGCGCTCAAGCTGGTCGATGCGCTGGCTGAAGCAGGCTTGCCGGCCGGGATCGTCACTGTTGCCATTGGCGGTGCGGATCTCGGGCGCGCCATCGTGTCGGCAAGGGAGGTGCGGATGGTTTCCTTTACCGGCGGTTTTGCGACCGGCGAGGCGATCACTCGCTCCGCCGGACTGAAGAAGCTCGCAATGGATCTCGGTGGCAACGCTCCGGTCATCGTCATGGCAGACAGCACGCTCGACAAGGCGGTGGAGGGCTGCATCTCGGGCGCTTTCTGGGCGGCCGGCCAGAACTGTATCGGCACGCAACGCATCCTCGTACAGACCGCCTGTTATGATCGTTTCCGCGAGGCCTTCGTAGTGGGTGTGGCCGGGCTTCGCTGCGGGGACCCGGACCGTGAGGAGACGGATGTCGGCCCAATGATTTCGGCGGCTGCGGCCGAACGGGCGGAAGCGGCGGTCCAGCATGCGCTCGATGCTGGCGCGACGCTCCTGTGCGGCCACCGGCGCGAGGGTGCGCTTTACCATCCGACGGTGCTTGAAGCCGTGGCGCACGACACCCCCCTTTGGCGGGAAGAGGCATTCGCACCGGTGGTGATACTCGAGCGCTTTGATACGCTGGCGGAGGCAATCAGCATGGCGAATGAACCAGACTATAGCCTGCACGCCGGCATCTTTACCAGCAGCCTGGCAGATGCACTAGAGGCCGCCGCCGGCATCGAGGCCGGCGGCGTCATGATCAACGATTCCTCGGACTATCGCTTCGACGCCATGCCGTTTGGCGGCTTCAAGCATGGCAGCATGGGGCGCGAAGGCGTGCGCTTCGCATACGAAGACATGACTCAGCCGAAGGTGATCTGCATCAATCGGAATTGATGCGGAGAAAACGCTAGCCATCGCCAAAATCTGCGGAAATGCGCTTCATATACAGATAACTGCGCGGCAAAGCCGCGCACGCGATCGCTAAACTGCACCGCAACAAGCCACGAAAAGTGGGGGAACGCATGAAAACGGACATCTCCTGCGCGCTGCGCGTCGACGACGTATACAAGAGCTATGGCACGCACGAGGTGCTCAAGGGCATCTCGCTTGCTGCAAGGAAGGGCGATGTTATTTCCCTGATCGGCTCGTCTGGATCCGGCAAGAGCACGTTCCTGCGCTGCATAAACTTTCTTGAGATCCCCGATCGGGGCCGCTTCGTTATCAACGGCGAAGAGGTTCTCATGAAGACGGGATCGGACGGTCGCGCCCATCCCGCCAACCGGCGTCAGGTGGAGCGTCTACGCACCGGCCTCGGCATGGTTTTCCAGAGCTTCAATCTCTGGGCGCACATGACAGTGCTGGAAAATGTCATCGAAGCGCCCGTTCATGTCCTCGGCATGGGGCGCAAGGAGGCAGTCGAGAAGGCTGAAGCACTCCTGCAGAAGGTCGGCCTCTACGAGAAGCGCAATGTCTATCCGGCTTTCATGTCGGGTGGCCAGCAGCAACGCGCCTCGATTGCAAGGGCGCTGTGTGTCGATCCGTCGGTGATGCTGTTTGACGAGCCGACATCCGCACTCGATCCGGAACTCGTCGGCGAAGTGCTGAAGGTCATTCGCGACCTCGCCGAAGAAGGCCGGACGATGCTGCTCGTAACCCACGAGATGAAGTTTGCCCGAGACGTCTCCAGCCACGTGATGTTTCTGCACCAGGGCCGCGTCGAGGAAGAGGGCCGACCGGAACAGATTTTCGGCGCTCCGGCCAGCGCCCGATGCCGCGAGTTCACAAGCTCGTCCCGCCACTGAACGTGCGCGACCGCCAATCATAAGAGAGAAAGGGAACCTACATGAAGACCGCATCCTTCCTTGTCGCCGGCACGATCCTTATCGCCTCTGCCGGCAGCGCAGCCGCCGACGTGCGATTTGGCATCATGAACGAAGCTTACCCGCCGTTCTTTACAAAGGACGCGACCGGCAAATGGGTGGGCTGGGAAATCGAACTGATGGATGCCGTCTGCGCCGAAATGAAGGAAACGTGCTCGGTCGTGGACATGTCGTGGGACGGACTGATCCCCGGTCTTCAGTCGCGAAAGTTCGACGTCATCTGGTCGTCCATGTCGATTACCGATGAACGCAGCAAGACGATCGCCTTCACCAACAAGTATTATAATACACCGAGCAAATTGATCGGCGCGCAGGACGGCAGGGGCGGCACCAGCGTCGACGACATCGCCGGCAAGACCGTCGGCATCCAGGTGTCCACGATCCAGACGGAATACTACAAGAAGCACTATGCGAGCGTGGCGTCCGAGAAGACCTATGCCACGCTCGACGAGGCGTTCCAGGATCTCGCTGTCGGTCGTGTGGACTACGTCTTCGGCGATTCCATTCCGCTGATGACCTTCCTGCAGTCGGACTTCGGCAAGGATTGCTGCGAGGACAAGGGCAACGTGAAGGACGATCCGCAGGTCCTTGGGCAGGGTATTGGTGGTGGCTTGCGAAAGGACGATGCCGAGCTGCTCGCGAAGCTGAACGCTGCAATCGCCGCCGTTCGAGCCAACGGTACATATGCCGCAATCTCCAAGAAGTATTTCGACTTCGATCCCTACGGCGAATGATTGAAGCGGAGGGGCGTCAACGTGGCGCCCCTTCAGCTCACTCCGGACGATACTCCCTCAAAAAGAACAGTGTGCGAGCCGCAGCGACTCGGACGCCGAGGAACCATTTCCTATGCCGACAAGTCTATCCATTCTGGAACTGCTTTCTCCCTATCCGCCAGGATGGGGCGGGGTGCTGCTTCAAGGCGCGGCCTCGACTATCCTGATTTCGCTTGGCGCGTACCTGCTCGGCATCATGATCGGGTTTGTGGGTGCGGCAGGAAAACTCAAGGGCAGCCGCCCGGTGTCCGCCGTGCTTGATTTCTATACGACGGCCGTTCGTGCCATTCCGGAACTGATCCTCATCATTGGCCTCTACTACGCCGGAACCGACGGCATCAACAGACTGCTATCCTCATTCGCTTTGCCGCCGATCGAGATTAACGGCTTCTTCGCCGCCGTTGTCGTGCTCGGGATCGTTCAGGGCGCGTATATGACCGAGGTATTGCGCGGCGCGATCCTCGCTGTTCCGACCGGCCAGATCGAAGCTGCCAATGCCTTCGGCATGCGACCTTGGCTGCGGTTCCGCAGGATAGTTCTGCCGGCGTTGATGCCGAACGCTCTACCGGGACTGGCCAATCTATGGATGTCGGTCACCAAAGATAGCGCCCTGGTCGCCGTGGTCGGTTATCAGGAGCTGGCGCTTGCCACGCGCCTGGCCGCAGGCAACACCAAACATTACTTCCTGTTCTTCTTCGCCGCAGCCTTGATCTACCTGGCAATCACGCTCGTCTCCAACGTCATGTTCAGCAGTCTGGAAAGCTATTTCCGGCGCGGTCAGCCAAAAGCAGCCTGAAGGGACGGACTATGGATTTCTCATGGGTTTCCAACTACTGGCCGCTGATCGTAGCCGGCGCCACACAGACCGTGTTGCTGCTCGTGATCTCCGTCGGCTTCGGCTTCGTCTTGGCGATCGGCCTTGCGCTCGCGCAGGTGAGCGGTCCGCATTGGCTGCGCTGGGTAGCCAAAAGCTACTGCACGTGTTTACGAGGCACGCCCCTGCTCATTCAATTGTGGCTGCTCTACTACGGTATCGGGTCGCTGCTCCCGATGATCCCGGGGCTGCGCTCGAGCTTCCTTTGGCCGATCGTGCGCGAGGGGTTCTTCTTCGCGGCGGTGAGCTTCACGCTGAACTATGCAGCTTACGAGGCTGAGGTGCTGCGTGGTGCGCTGCTCGCAGTCCCGAAGGGCGAGCTGGAAGCCGGACAGGCCTTTGGCATGGGCCGATGGACATTGTTGCGACGCATATGGCTGCCGAGGGCGATCCGTATCGCGCTCCCAACAATCACTGGTGAGGTAGTTCTGCAACTCAAGGCGACGCCGCTCGCCTTCACCGTCACGGTGATGGATCTCTACGCCGTCGCCTACAAGATCAGGCAGGACACGCTCCTGGTCTACGAGCCGCTTGTCGTCGTCACGCTCTTCTACGTCTGCCTCACCATCCTCATCACGCGCGCCTTTCGGGTCGTCGAGATGCAGGTGCCGATACGGCGTTGAAGCTCGGAGCGCACTCCAAATCCGATGTTCAAAGGATCGATGGCGCCGCCCGTAAGGCCATTTCCTGGAAACCTCCGGGACCCAAATCGCAGGAGGACGCGATGACTATCTCGAAACTTTCAGACCTGCCAACGCACGGGCCCAACATGAGGGCGCCTGGCGCAAGGGCAGATCTCAGCCGCGACACGCTGGCGCTGAGCGCCGGGCTTGTCATCGATCCGTCGACCAAGGCGATCGCCCCAAATATCTCCATGTCTGTCAACAACCTGCTTGAACCGGGCAACGGAGCCTTTTCCGCAGATGGCGTCGATGATCTGACGGCTCTGCCATTTCTTTACGCGCGCTGGACCAACCCGACGGTTCGCCAGCTTGAAAAGCGGCTCGCCGCCTTGGAAGGGGCCGACGACGCGGTTGCGACGGCAACGGGCGTGGCAGCCATCGGCGCCACGTTTCTCAGTTTCCTGAAAAAGGGTGACCACTTGATCCTCAGCGACGTCTGCTATGCAGGCGCCAACGAACTTGCACGGCGCATCCTGCCGGATTACGGCATCGAGGTCACGCCGGTGAACATGGCACGTCCTCAAGATGTGGCGGCCGCCTTCCGCCCCAACACGAAGCTCGTCCATTGCGAAAGTCCGTGCAATCCGATCCTGCGCCTGACCGATCTCGGGGCTATTGCCGCACTCGCCAGAAAGCATGGCGCACTGATGTCGGTCGATTCAACGCTTGCGACCCCCGTCGCCACGCAGCCGCTACTGCTGGGGGTTGACCTGGTCATCCATTCTCTCACGAAATTCATCAACGGCCATGGCGATGCCCTGGGCGGGGTTGTCTGCGGCCGTAAGGAACTGGTGGAGAAAATTCGCTCGCGCGCCGGCGTTTACCTTGGCGCATCGATGCCTGCGATGAACGCCTGGCTCATTTTGCGCGGCATCGACACACTGTTTCCCCGCATTCGGACGATCTCCGAGTCCGCTTCAAAGATCGCGGCCTTCCTCCAAGACCATCCTTCGGTCGTGGCCGTGACTTATCCGGGGCTTGCCTCCCATCCGCAACATGAGCTGGCGAAGCGCCAGATGGACGTGTTCGGCGGCATCGTGACCTTTCAAGTGAAGGATCCGGGGAGGATGGCCCAGCAACTCGCCGGGCGCCTCAAGATTGCCCACTATGCCTTTTCACTCGGCCACCAGCGCTCGATCGTCGTGCTGCTCGAAACGGATGAAATGATGAAGTCCACCTACCAGCTTACCGGTGAACAGCTCGAGGACTATTGCCGCTTTGCTGGCGACGGCGTGTTCCGCCTGTCGGTCGGTCTCGAAGCGACAGACGACCTAATCGATGACCTTGATCAGGCCATTTCCGAGTGAGGCAGGGCTGACCATGACAAAAATGCGCATCGAAACCGATCATCTTGGCCGACGGGAACTGCCGGCTGATGCCATGATCGGCATCCATACGCGCCGAGCAACGGAGAACTTCGACGTTTCCGGCATCCGGCTCCAGGATTTCCCCGAGTTCATCCGCTCGCTGGCAATGGTCAAGAAGGCCGCTGCGGCGACCAATCGGGAGCTGGGCCTTATCGATCCTGCGATTGCGCAGGCCATCGATCGGGCGTGCGACAGGCTGATCACCGGGGAAATCCTTGCGCCGCATTTTCCTATCGACATGATGCAGGGTGGGGCGGGGACCTCGACCAACATGAACGTCAACGAGGTCATCGCCAATCTGGCGCTTGAGGCGCTGGGGCGGCCGGTCGGCAGCTACGAGGTGGTCAATCCGAACGATCACGTGAACCTGAGCCAATCGACCAACGACGTCTACCCGACCGCCATCCGGCTGACCGTGTTGCGGGAAGGCGAAGTGCTGGTCGCGGCGTTGCAGGCCTTGGTCACTGCCTTGCGGTCGAAGGGCGACACCTTCGCAGGCATCGTCAAGGTGGGCAGGACGCAGCTTCAGGATGCTGTCCCGATGCTCCTCGGCCAGGAGTTCGAAGCTTTTGCTGAGACGCTGGAGGAGGACGTCGCGCATTTTCTGGGCACGGCTGAATTGATGCGCGAGGTCAATCTCGGTGGCACGGCGATTGGTACCGGCGTCAACGCGCCGCCTGGGTTCTCGGCGGCGATCTGCGCGCACCTTTCCATGATGTCCGGGATTGCGGTGAGGCCAGCGCGAAATCTGGTCGAGGCGACATCCGACACGGGCGCGTTCGTGACGCTTTCGGGGGCGCTGAAGCGCACAGCGGTGAAGCTCTCCAAGATCTGCAATGACCTTCGCCTGCTGTCGAGCGGTCCGCGCGCCGGTTTCGGTGAGATTCGGCTCCCGGCCCTCCAGGCCGGCTCCTCAATCATGCCGGGCAAGGTCAATCCGGTGATCCCCGAAATGGTAAACCAGATTGGCTTTCAGGTGATCGGCAACGACCTGACGGTCACACTTGCTGCCAGCGCCGGCCAGCTTCAGCTTAACGCAATGGAACCGGTCATCGTGCTCAACATCCTGCAGTCGCTGCGGCTTTTGGTGAGAGGCCTTGACGCGCTTCGTACCCGGTGCATCGACGGGATAGAGGCGGATGCCAAACGTTGTCAGGCGCTTTACGACGGGTCCCTCGTCCTTGCTGCCGCTCTCAATCCCTTCGTCGGATACGCAAAGGCCACTGCCTTTGCCGACCGGGCGCTCGCAGAAGGCATCCCGCTGCGCGAGGCGGTCGAGCGCGACAGCGGGCTGAGTGCTGCCCAGATCGACGCGATTTTCGGCGCTGGTGTCGTCAAAAGCTGAAGGGACGGACAATGGCTGTTTTTACAGATCTATCGGAGGCCGAATGCAATCAGATCGCGATGGCCTATCGCCTTGGGCGCCTGACCTCGGTGATCGGCATTGCCGATGGCGATGCGGAGACCACCTTCCTTTTCCGTTCCGAGCGCGGTGAGTTCATCATTACCCTGTTCGAGAGCTTCGCCGACCCGTTTGATCTTGAGCGCGCGTTCCGTACGATGGAGACGCTTGCTGCCGCTGGCGTTCCCTGTCCCGCGACCTTCCGCACGGATGCGGGTGCGGCAACGATCACCGTGTCGGGCAAGCTCGTCGCGGTTGTTGGTTTTGTGCCCGGGGCGCGGGCAAGTGAGATCACCACCGGCAAGTGCCACGCACTGGGTATCTGCGTCGCGCGGATACACCAGACGCTGAGGCGCGCAGTGGAGGCAGTGTCGGACGAGTTGCCAAGTGGAGCTGTTCACGGCGCTATCAATCGCGACAACGTGTTCTTTCTCGACGGAGAGGTGAGTGGTGTCATCAATTTTCGACTGCGGCGCGACGACGTTCTGATCACCGAACTCGCCCAGGTGCTGCTGCATTGGACCGCGAAGGCAAACGGTGCGCTCGACAGGACGCTCGCCGGCGCGCTACTGACCGGCTATACAGAAGTTCGTAGCCTCAGCGAGCTAGAGCAACAGGCCTTGCCGGGCTTCACCATGGCGGCCGCGGCGATCTCGTTTGCGCAGTGTGGCAGGTTTGCCGAACTCGAAGACGCCGCGCAATGCGCCTTCCGGTCTGCGAAGGTCGTTGTCGAGGAGATGCGGTCATGAAGCGCATCCTCGATCGGGCGGACGAGCGCATTCTCGCCGAGTTGACCCGCAACGCCCGGATCCCCCATGCGGAGTTGGCCGAGAAGGTGAACCTTTCGCGCAATGCCGTGCGCCAAAGGATCGAGCGACTGGAGCGAGATAGCCTCATCCTGGGGTACACGATCGTCGCAGGCGAGGGAAAGCCGCGCACCGCGGGGGTCACCGCACTGATGTTTGTCTACCGTCATGACCGCATGCGCGGTGGTGAGGTTATCCAGGCACTCAAGCGCTTGCCGGAGGTCGTCTCCTGCGACGTCATCAGCGGCGAGTTCGACCTCGTTGTTCGGGTCGAGGCGAGTGCGACGGACCGCATCCGTGAAATCTGGCAGGAAGTGTCCGTCCTGCCCGGTGTTCGGGACACGCTGACGGCATTCGCATTGTCCTCGATGATCAAGCGCTGACCGGGATGGGAAGGAAATCCATGAAATCCGTAAGAATCCTCGACGGCGGCATGAGCCGCGAGCTTGTCCGCCTCGGTGCGCACCTCAGGCAACCGGAGTGGTCTGCACTCGCGCTGATTGAGAGCCCGGCGATCGTTCGGCGCGTGCATGAGGAGTTCATTGCCGCAGGCGCCGACATCATCACCACCAACAGTTACGCGCTGGTACCGTTCCACATTGGCGAGGAGCGGTTCCGCCTAGAGGGCCGCAGGCTGATGTCCCTTGCCGGACGTCTGGCGCGTGAGGCGGCCGACGTGAGTGTGGACCGAACGGTGCTCGTCGCCGGATCGTTGCCGCCGATTTTTGGCTCCTACGAGCCGCAGCGCTTCATGCCGGACCGCGTGCACGACTACCTCGGCGCGCTGGTTGAGGAACTCTCGCCGTCGGTGGATGTCTGGCTCGGAGAAACCCTCAGCTTGGTGGCTGAAGCCGAAGCGGTGCGGATCGCGGTGGCCGGCACCAGCAGACCGCTCTGGATATCATTCACGCTCGATGACGAACCGGGTGCCGAGCGCAGGCCGGCAGCGCTACGCTCCGGCGAAAGCGTGGAGGAGGCCGCGCGCTGGATCGCCGGATCTGGTGCGGCAGCACTGCTCTTCAATTGCAGCCGCCCTGAAGTCATGCGGCGCGCCGTCGAAGAGGCGGCCTCCGTTTTTGCGCAGGAACGGTGCACCATCGAGATCGGTGTTTATGCCAATGCGCTCGCCACTGAGGAGCAAGGCGCAGCAAACGAGACACTTCATGCGGTTCGCAACGACTTGTCTGTCGACGGCTACTCCAGCTTCGCCTGTGAATGGGCAGAGAGCGGCGCGACGATCATCGGTGGCTGCTGCGGTGTCGGGGCATCGCACATCCGTTGCGTCTCTGCCCGGTTCAAGGTGGGTGAAAGATAGCCTTCCTTTTCGGAGTGCATGGATCACCGGGTCGATTCCCCTCAAGGCGACAGATTCGTGGTTGGCCTCCGAGGCTCTCAGTCACTTTGTCCGCATCGAAATCTGGGCAGCGTCCTGAAGTGCACGCTCTAATCTCAGTACGGCAGATAATGCGTCGTGAGGAACCGCGCTAGGACAATTGCTTGCATGGTGCGTTTTCAGAGGTTCTCGCGCGTGTACATCTCGAAAGGGACAATTTTCGTGTAGCTCGCTTTCGCGCCCTCCGACGCGACGGCAGCGATCATGCGTTTGATCGCCTCGTTGGCGAGACGTTCCAGGGGGTGGGCAATCGACAGCGTCAGAGCACCATCGAGTAGGGCGCTCTTGACGTTGTCCATGAGTTCGTAGCCGACGACAACCAGAGTGCCGGCCCGTCCGGTCGTACGAAGGGCGGCAAGCACTCCGCTGATGCCGCCGCCCGCCACGTAGAGGCCGGCAAGATCGGGATGCTGGTCCAACAATCGTTCAGTCATTTCCTGCGCAACCGCGGAGGATTCGAAGGTCGACAGCGGCTCAAGCAGCAGGAATTGGGGAGCGTGTTCCCTAAAATACGAGCGGAAGCCGGTTTCGTTCATCTCCTGATTCCGGTAGCGCGGATTGCCCATCAGCAGGCCAATCTTGCCGGGCCTCTTGCAGATGTGGTCGAAGGTCCAGGCCGCAGTGCGGCCGACTTTCCAGTTGTCGAGCCCGATGTAATGGATCTGACCAGTTGCCGCGAGCTGCGAGATCAATGCAAAGACCGGTATCCCTCGGCCCTGGATTTCTTCAAGCGCTTGAGTGACGACAGGATGCACCGCGGTGGTGATGCAGAGCGCGTCGCATTCGCTGGCGAGTGTCAAGGCACGCTCCGCGGTGTTCTGCGGCGCCAGGTCTTCGAGATGCTCGATCCTCAATTCGACCTCGACCGCCTCGACTGCAGCTGCGGCTTGCGACAAGGCGCGTGCCACGAGTTGGTAAAAGGGACGATGCGGCTGAAGAAGGATCACGCCAAAACGGTACTTCGGGCGCGCGGCGGCATTGCGCGCCTGGATCGCACCCAAGCCGTAAAAGCCGATGCTCTCGGCGGCCGCCTGAACCTTTTCCCGCGTAGCCGTCCGGACATTTTCCGCGCCTGATAGAACCCGGTTCGCGGTGGCAATCGACACGCCCGCCGTTTCTGCGAGATCGCGGATCGTCGGTCTCTTCATTGGCCCCCGTGATATAAAATGTATCATTTCGTCTAGGAAATGAGATGAATGACACGATCATCTAATGAGAGACAATTGCGCCTTGATTTAACACCCGTCAAGTTGCCATTGTTCGTTTCAGAGATTGGCGTGTGGGGAAAACAGAAGCCCAAACGCCTGGGAGAGAAATGCAATCGACATCGCGGGATTCTGTGCTTTGGGCCTTCGCCCGAAGAGAGCAGCTCTGTGCCCGGAGTAAACGTCGATGCCTTTTCTTCCTTGCGAGCAGCAAGACGCTTGTCGGGAGGCATGACGATGGATGATCTTAATTACGGAACCCGTAACAAGCGCGGCGACTGGGCGCCCAACGGGCGCATCGAGGTTGCGCCGTTCTGGGCCTGGCCCCCGAAGATTCCGTCCGTTCTCAGATGGTTGCCTGAATATATCTGGCCGTGGAACGCCTTCCACATGGCAACGGCGCTCCTCTACTGGTTCTATGTCGTTCCGGATGTCGAGGTGATGAAGGCGCTGGACTGGCAATGGGCGCTGTGGCTCTACGCGGTGAACGCGGCTGCGATCTTCGTCTTCTACGGTTCGGTCGAGCTCTTTTTCTACGTGAAGCGCAAACAGGGCAACCGCTTCAAATACAATGTGAAATTTCCAAGCGAGCAGCCGTCGGACGTCTTCTGGTTCAAGAGCCAGAACATCGACAACTTCCTGCGCTCGTTCTTTTTTTCGATACCGCTGTGGACGCTGGTCGAGGTGTTGTTCCTCTGGGTCTTTGCCAACGGCTGGGTGCCGTGGCTGAGCTGGTCAGAAAATCCGTACTACCTCGCGTTTCTCGTTGCGGCAGCCCCCATGATCCACGAGGTGCATTTCTTCATTATCCACCGGCTGATCCACTGGGGCCCGCTCTATCGCTGGATCCACTCCGTCCACCACAATTCGGTGAACCCTTCGCCGTGGTCCTCGCTCTCCATGCATCCGGTCGAGGGCTTCCTCTACCATGCCGTGGCCTTCTGGCACCTAGTGATCCCCTCCAATCCGATCGTGGCGATGTTCCAGCTTCATATCGCCGGCTTCGGAGCGGTCAACGGGCACATCGGTTTCGACAAGCTCGAGGTTACGGAAGAGACCCCGCTCGATACCCATGCCTACGCTCACTACCTGCACCACAAGTACTTCGAGGTGAACTATGGCGGGGACGGTCTCATCCCGCTCGATAAGTGGTGCGGCACCTGGCACGACGGCACCAAGGATGGCGACGTCCAGATGCAGGCGCGCTTCGCCAAGAAGAAAGAGCGCATGAACGCCAAGACGGCGCGTGCGAACTCATGAGTTCACCAAGGCCTGGGGGCTCCGCGAGGAGGCGGCCCCCCAAGGCCGAAGGGTCGCAGGGACCCGGATTTCTAGCATTTTAACCCGCCAACCGGCGCAAACGGGGGAGGAAAACCCGATGACAATGCTGACCACCATGACGAAGGCCTTCGCGGCTTCGGTTGCGATCTGTCTCACCGCAAGCGTTGCGCTCGCCGCCGACATCGCCGTTGTCGGCGGAAAGACCGATGATGCTTTCTGGAGCAAAATCAAGAAGGGGGTCGACGATGCCCGCTTCGTGGTCGAAACCAACGGCGGCAAGGTCACCTATCTGCAGCTCCAGACCTACGACAACCTCGGACCGGATGCGGCAGGCTTGGTGCGCACAGCCATCAGCCAGGGCGTCACCGGTCTCGTCGTGCCCAATTGGGTGCCCGAAGCCGAGGACGAGGCGATCAAAGCTGCCGCCGACAGCGGCATCAAGATCATCCTCATGAATGCCGGTTCGCTCGACAAGGCGAAGGAACTCGGCGCGATCAACTACGTTGGTTCGGACGAGTATCTCGCCGGTATCGCGGGCGGGGAGTACTTCGGCAAAAGCGGCCAGAAGAATGTGCTCTGTGTCAACACGCTTCCGGGCAGCGCCAACCAGGAAGCCCGCTGCAAGGGCGTGATCGACGGGATCACCAAGGCCGGCGGAACCGGCAAGCAGTTGCCGCTTCCAGCAACGAGTTTTGGCGATCCCACCGCCATCGCCGAAGCGATCAAGGCGACGCTGACGCAGGACGGCACGATCGACGGCGTCATCACCATTGGTGCCGGTGACGCGGACGCGGCGGCGAGCGGCATCCAGCAGGCCGGCAAGGTCGAGAGCGTCAAGCTTGGCTCCTTCGACTTCAACGAGGCCGGCCTCGACCGCATCAAAAATAACGCACAACTCTTTGCCGTCGACCAGCAGCCGTATCTTCAGTCACTGCTTTCAGTCTCGCTGCTCGCGTCTCACATCGACTTCGGCACGGATCTTCCGGTCAAGCCCGTTCTGACCGGTCCCGGGATCGTCGATGCATCGAACATCGAGTCGACGCTCTCCGGCGTCTCCAAGGGCGCACGCTAACCCGAGCGCTCGCCGGCCGCTCCCTGCACCTCCTCCAGGGAGCGGCCCCGTTACAACACGGCAAAGCCGGGAAGGGGAAACCATCATGAACTCGAAAACCGCAAGCCAACCACTCGCCATGGGGCAAACGTCAACATCTTCTAACGTCTCCGGCTTTTCCGTCGGCGGACTTTTCCGCAGACCGGAAGCCGGCGCCTTTCTCGGCCTGTTCGGCGTCTTCGCCTTCTTCCTCGTCTTTGGAAGCATCGATTTCCTGAAGCCGGCGGGTGCCGCAAGCTGGCTGAACGTCGCGGCCAATCTTGGCATCGTCGCCTTCCCGATCGGTCTTCTGATGATCGCCGGTGAACTGGACATTTCCATCGGCTCGATGATCCCAGCCGGCTCCATGACGGTCGCAATCATCTCAGGCTACTACGAGCTGCCGATCTGGCTCGGAATAGCTGCCTCGCTCGCTCTCGGCGTCTTTGTCGGTCTGGTGAACGGGATCCTCGTGGTCCGCACCAATGTGCCGTCGCTGATCGTCACGCTCGGAACCCTCTTTGCGGTTGCAGGCCTCGTTCTTGGACTGTCGGTTCTCCTCACAGGAACCACCAGTGTCGCCCTCAAGGCGCCCGCGCTCGCGAAGTTCCTCTTCGGCCAGTTCGTCGCCAACACCTTCCAGGTGATCATCTTTTGGTGGCTGGCACTGACGGCGCTCTATGTCTACGTGGTTCACTACTCGCCCTGGGGCAACTGGATCTTCGCCATGGGCGGCGACAAGATCAGCGCGCGCAATGCCGGCATCCCGACGGCTCGTCTGACGATTGCACTCTTCGTGTTGTCGTCCACCAGCGCCGCCTTTGTCGGCATGTGCCAGGCGATACTCTTCAATTCCGCTCAGGTCTCGGCCGGCATGTCCTTCATCTTCAACTCGATCATTTCGGTGGTCGTCGGCGGCGTGCTGCTCACCGGTGGCTTCGGCTCCATCATCGGCATCTTCTTCGGCACGATCACCTTCGCCGTCGTCAACCAAGGTATCTATTTCACGTCCTTCGACCGCAACTGGTCGAGCCTCATCATCGGCGTGATGCTGCTTCTGGCCGTGCTGATGAACAACACCTTCCGCAGCATGGCGCTCTCCTACTCGCCGAAGAAGAAGTGAGGTCCGACATGTCCGCGCCCATCCTCAAGCTCAGAAACATCTGCAAGTCCTTCGGTCCGATCGATGTCCTCAACGACATCTCGCTCGACATCTGTCCTGGCGAAGTGCTGTGCCTGCTCGGCGACAATGGCGCCGGCAAGTCCACGCTAATCAAGACGCTTTCAGGCGTCTACCGCCCGACATCCGGCACGATGGAGATGGACGGCAAGGCCGTCGAGTTCAACGGCCCGCGCGACGCCAGCAGCCGCGGCATCGCGACGGTTCACCAGTTCGGCGGCACGTTCCCGCTAATGAGCATCGGTCGCAGCTTCTTCGTCGGCGTGGAGCCGACCAGAAGCTGGGGGCCATTCAAGGTATTCGACCGGAAGAAGGCAAACGAGATAGCCATCCATGCCATCCAGGACTTCGGGATCACCCGGATCGATGACGGCGACCGGCTGGTCGGTGGCCTTTCAGGCGGGGAGCGGCAATCGCTCGCCATTGCCCGTGCCGTCCATTTCGGCGCGAAGGTCCTGATCCTCGACGAGCCGACCGCCGCCCTGGGGGTGAAACAGGCTACCCATGTGCTCAGGATCGTCAACGAGGCAAAACGCCGGGGCCTCGCCGTCGTCTTCATCACCCATCAGGTCATGCACGCGATGGCCGTGGGTGACCACTTCGCGGTGCTGATCCGCGGCGCGATCGCCGCCGATTTCCGCAAGGGCGAGAAGACGCGCGAGGAAATCACCGACCTGATGGCGGGAGGCGAGACCATGGCGGAACTCGAAGCCCAGATCGACGGCTACATGACCGCCCATGACGGGCACGCGCCCCAGATTGCCGGTGCGGCGGTCTAGCCGGCCGCACTCCGAAGAACCGAAACGCACAAAATGAAATGCCAAAGGATGAAGACATGGGGACTTGGACCCGCGCCTGCGCAACCGACGATGTCGAGCTTGAGGATTTGCTCCGTTTCGATCACGGCGGACGCTCATTTCTGGTGATCCGCAGCCCGGAAGACGAGTTCTTCTGCATCGACGGGATCTGCACGCATGAACGGGTGCACCTTGCCGATGGCCTCGTCATGGACGGCATCATCGAATGCCCGAAGCATAACGCGCATTTTGACTACAAGACCGGCGAGGCGACGCGCGCGCCTGCCTGCATCAACCTCAAGTCTTGGCCGGTAAAGGTCGAGAACGGCGACGTATTCGTAGAGATCTGACGATATGACACAGTTTGCATTGGCCGCTTGCGCGGAAATGATCTGGCGGGATCGCTCCATCGAATGGAGGGCCTCGCGTCTCAAGGAAATGGGTTTTGGCGTCGGCCTATGGAACTGGCCGGACCACGATCTGGCGAAACTGGAGGCCACCGGCGCCACGTTCACCATCATGAACGGCTATCTCCGCGGGAGGCTCACCGATGACGACGGAGCGGCCGAACTCCTTGAAACCGCACGAGAGACGGCCCGGATCGGAAAGAGGCTTGGTGTGCAGCGTCTCAATCTGCACGGGACCGGCCTTGGCGAGGCTGGGCTCCCAGTCCAGCCCATCGAGGTGGTAACAGGGGCGATGTGGCTGAAGGCGCGCGACACGCTTTGCCGTGTCGTCGACATGGCAGAGGAAGAGAGCGTCACCTTCACGCTCGAGAACCTCAACCTTCCCGTCGACCATCCGGGCGTACCCTTCGGTCGGGCCGAGGACACTTTGGCATTGGTCGCGAGCGTCAATCACCCGCGTCTGCGTCTCAATCTCGACCTCTACCATGCCCAGATCGGCGAGGGGAACCTGATCGAACTCTGCCGCAAGTGCCTGCCCTTTATCGGCGAAATCCAGGTGGCCGATGTGCCTGGCCGCTTTGAGCCCGGAACCGGTGAGGTCAACTGGAAGGGCATCGCCACGGCTCTAAAAGCCATGGGTTACGCCGGACCGGTTGGCATGGAGGCTTTTGCCTCCGGCGATCCGGAACTCGCGCTTGAATCCTTCCGCAACGCGTTCACGGTGTAACTTCGATGGTCCACAAGAATACCCGTCCGACTGTAGCCGACATCCGCGCCATGAAGGCGCGCGGCGAAAAGATCTCCATGCTTTACGTCACGACGCTCGAGGAAGCGGCGGCGGCCGATGCCGCCGGGATCCACATGCTCTCGATCGAAGGGCGCTTCTTTTCGCCCGAAATGCGCGAGGCGGCGGGCCGATGCTTCGTGCAGGTTGGTCTGCCCTACGGCGGCTGGGGCAAGTTCGAGGGCCGCCCGCTTGCAACGGCTGACGACTATCTGCGTGCCGCCTTTCACTTTTCTGCCATGGGCGGCGACTGCTTCTACTGCGCCGCCTCGCTCGAAATTCAGAAGGTGCTCTGCGACAACCATGTGCCGGTCGTGGCCCACGTCGGGCTCATCCCATCCTACATCACGTGGACTGGCTTCCGTGCGGTCGGCAAGTCGGCGGCCGAGGCGGTCAAGGTCTTCCGTCACGTCAAGCAACTCGAAGCCATCGGTTGCTTCGGCGCGGAGCTGGAGGTCGTGCCGGACAGGGTCGGTGAGCTGGTCTCGAAAAACACCTCGATGATCATGCTCGGCATGGGCGCCGGTCCGGGAGCCGATGCCCAATATCTCTTCGCCGAGGATGTGCTTGGCCATACCAATGGCCATAGGCCGCGCCACGCCAAGACCTATCGCAATTTCTCGGCCGAATTCGAGCGGTTGCAGAAGGAGCGCGTCGCTGCGTTCCGCGAGTTCATCGATGACGTCAACAAGGGCGTCTATCCCCAGCCCCAGCACAACGTCGCAATCACCGACACCGAATTGACCGCATTCAAGACCGAACTCGGTCTTTGATCAGTAAAGGAAAATCAAATGCTTAAAGTTGGCCTTCTCGGCGCGGGTCGCATCGCCTGCGTACACGCAACGGCGATCTCCAGCCATTCCGGCAGCAGACTTGTTGCCGTATCCGACATCAACATGGCCGCTGCCGAAAAGATCGCCACCCAATACGGCGCTGAGGCGCGCGACACGGCGGCTATTCTGGGTGATCCGTCGATCGATGCCGTGCTGATCGCCACGTCGACTGACACCCATTCCGATCTCATTGAAAAGGCAACGGCCGCTGGAAAGGCCGTCCTTTGCGAAAAGCCGGTTGATCTCAGCCTCGCGCGGGCGCAGGCCTGCCAGAAGGCGGTTTCGTCCACCGGTCGGCCCGTCATGATCGGTTTCAATCGCCGGTTCGATCCTAGTTTTTCGGCGCTCAAAAGGGCAACTGATGCAGGCGAAATCGGCAAGGCGGAACTTCTGTCGATCACCTCCTTCGACCCCGCGCCACCGCCTGTCGCCTATATCAAGGTCTCCGGCGGTCTCTTCCGGGACATGATGATCCACGATTTCGACATGGCGAATTTCATCATGGGTACACCACCGGTCACTGTTACCGCGGTCGGTTCGTCCATCGTCGATTCAGATATCGGTTCGGCAGGCGATGTCGACACGGCTGTGGTGACGCTCACCTACGCCGATGGCCGCATCGCTGTCATCAAGAACAGCCGCCGCGCCATTTACGGTTACGACCAGCGCCTTGAGTTGCTTGGCTCCAAGGGGCTACTGCAGGCCCAGAACATGCTCGAAAACACCGTCGTGAAGTCGACAACCGAGGGCGTGACCGGCGCAAAGCCGACCTATTTCTTCCTCGAGCGCTATATGCCCGCCTATGCGGCGGAATGGGCAGCATTCGTCGAAGCGGTGGGCGGCTCCAAACCGCTGCCTGTGACGTTGGAAGATGGCGTCGCCGCCTTGGCAATGGCGGAGGCAGCCACGTTGTCTGTAAAAATGGGTGCCCCCGTTTCGCTTCGATCCGTTCTCGGCTGAGCCCCTGACCTTAAGCGGTCTTCGGGCCGCTTCCTCATGATGGAAAACGCAATGACGCACCATGTGATCATCGGCGCGGGCGAAGCCGGCTTGCGCGCTGCTGCAGCCTTGCGAGACGCGGGCGAGAGGCACGTAACCCTCGTCGGTGGCGAGCATATGCCGTCCTACGACCGGCCGGCCCTCTCCAAGCCCGACGGCGAAACGGGCCTTTTTCATCGCCCGATCGCGGTCGACCTTGCCGGATTGGAGGTCGTGCTCGGGCGAACCGCGAAGGGGATCGACCGGGAAACGAAAGCGGTCATCCTGACGACGGGAGAACGCCTGGCCTACGACCGTCTGCTGCTTGCGACGGGGGCGAGGCCGCGGCGGTTGGCCTGCGATCCCGCAGGTCATGCCTTGATGCTGCGCACCCTTGGCGACGCCGAGGCGATCTACGGCAAGGCGGACGCCGGGGGTAGCGCCATCCTCGTCGGCGCAGGCCTCATCGGTCTGGAACTGGCGGCGGAATTGACCCGCCGCGGTATGACGGTTCGTGTTCTGGAGGCCGGACCACGGGCGCTTGGTCGAGGCGTGCCCGCCGAAATCGCCGACGTGATTGTGAGCCGTCATCGCCGCTCCGGTGTGACGTTTGACTTCGACGTCCGTATCGAGCGCGTAGAACACAAGTCCGTGGTGCTCGCTGACGGTGCGCGGATCGAAGCGGATCTCGTGGTCGCTGCCGTCGGCATCGAACCGGAGGTTGGTCTTGCTGTTTCGGCCGGGCTTGCATGCGCCAATGGGATCGAGGTCAATTCCCGGCTCGTGACGTCGGATCCTTCGATCTTCGCGGCGGGGGACTGCGCAGTAATCGACCATCCACGCTACGGCCGCACACGGTTCGAAACCTGGCGAAACGCATGCGACCAAGGCGCCCACGCCGCCAAAGCGATGCTCGGGGAGGCCGCAAGTTTCGAGACACTACCATGGTTCTGGTCGGATCATTTCGATCTCGGCCTGCAGGCCGTCGGCTTGCATGACCCGTCACGGCGGTCCGCGCGCCGCGACTTGGCCGATGGCGGTTGGCTGCGTTTCGAGCTGGACGAAAACCACGTTCTTCAGGCGGCGGCAGGCATAGGGCCTGGAACCTCCGTCTCCCGTGACATCCGTCTCGCCGAGAAGCTGATCGAGAGGGGCGCTTTCTGCGCTCCCGAGGCGCTCGCCGATCCGGGCTTAGGATTGAAATCGCTTTTGAAGGTTGCGGCATGATGGACACCGTTTCGGACCACCATATAGACGGCAAACACTTCGCCGCGCAGCTCAGAGCCAAGATCGCAGCCGAGGTATCCGAGCTAAAAGAAATGTCCGGACAGGTTCCGGGGCTCGCGGTCATTCTCGTCGGCGACGATCCGGCAAGCCGCGTCTACGTCGCCAACAAGCATCGCCAGACCGTTGAAGCGGGGATGAAGTCCCTGGAGTTCCGGCTTTCGGAGCAGACGACGCAAACTGAGCTCCTCGCGCTCGTCCAACGCTTGAACGATAATCGTTCGGTTCATGGGATTCTCGTTCAGCTGCCGCTGCCTGCGCAAATCGAAGCGTACACGGTCATCAATGCAATCGCCGTCGAGAAAGACGTGGACGGCTTTCATGTCCTCAATGCCGGGCGTCTTGCGACCGGGCAGGCATCGCTGGTGCCCTGCACGCCGCTCGGATCGATAATGCTTCTCAAGGACCGTCTTGGCGATTTGTCGGGCCTTCACGCCGTGGTGGTCGGTCGTAGCAACATCGTCGGCAAGCCGCTTTCACAGCTGTTGCTTGCCGAAAATTGCACCGTGACGGTCGCTCATTCGCGCAGCCGCAATTTGCCGGAGATATGCCGGAGCGCGGACATTCTGGTCGCCGCCGTCGGCAGGCCGGAAATGATCAAGGGCGACTGGATCAAGCCGGGTGCGGTCGTCATCGATGTCGGCATCAACCGGCTGAGCGACGCGGGCGGCGTGCGGCTCGTCGGCGACGTGGCGACTTCGGAGGCAGGACACGCTACCGCCATTACGCCCGTTCCCGGAGGGGTCGGGCCCATGACCATAGCCTGCCTTCTATCCAATACGCTGGAGGCGTTCAGGCAAAGCCTGGCGCCGGCCGCAACTTGACCTAGCGAGAGGACATCCATGTCGAGTTTTGCCCTGCGCGTGCGCTGCGCATCCACCCGTGGCATTGTTGCCGCCATCTCTTCCTTCCTGGCGGAAGAGCAATGCAACATCACCGACAGCGCGCAGTTCGATGACGCTGACACGGGCCAGTTCTTCATGCGTGTCAGTTTCTGCTCCGAAGGCGGACGGGAATTGGAGTCGCTGCGGGCTGGATTTCAACCGATTGCGGACCGTTTCGGAATGGAGTTCGACTTCTTTGATGAGAAGGTCAAGCGCAAGGTGATCATCATGGTCTCACGCTTCGGCCACTGCCTGAACGACCTGCTCTACCGCTGGAAGATCGGCGCGCTTCCGATCGACATCGTCGCGGTCATCTCCAATCACTTGGATTACCAGAAGGTTGTTGTGAACCACGACATTCCGTTCCACCACATCAAGGTGACGAAGGAGAGCAAAGCTCAGGCCGAGGCGGAGCAGATGCGCATCGTTGAGGAGACCGCGGCGGAGCTCGTCGTGCTCGCGCGCTATATGCAAGTGCTCTCAGATCGCATGTGCCGGGAGATGTCCGGTCGCGTAATCAACATCCATCATTCGTTCCTGCCCTCCTTCAAAGGAGCCAATCCCTACAAACAGGCCCTCGAACGCGGTGTGAAACTCATCGGCGCCACGTCCCACTACGTGACCGCAGATCTCGACGAAGGCCCGATCATCGAGCAGGACATCGTCCGCGTCACCCATAGTCAATCGAACGACGACTACGTCAGCCTTGGTCGCGACGTCGAAGCTCAGGTCCTGGCTCGGGCGATCCACGCTCACATTCACGGTCGTGTTTTCCTCAACGGTAACAAAACCGTGGTGTTTCCGCCTTCGCCTGGAAGCTACGCATCAGAGCGCATGGGGTGAGTGGGCCTCCTCGTTGCGGCGCGGACACCGAATTGATCGGGTGCCGATCACGTGGGAGGGCGATGCGATGGCTAGTATCCAAACCGGTGACAAATTGACAGGAACTCAACGGGAGATGCCAACGTCGACCCTCAGCGTCGAGGACATCAAGGTGAGAATTATCACGCGCGAGATCATCCTTCCGGCCGCCCTGAAACAGGCCATGCAGGTCCTGCTCCAGGATCCCGACCTTGTCGCATTCGGGACGGCGAAGTCTGTCGCAGTGTCGTGCTCCGTGTCGACGTCGTCTGTGCATCGCTTGGCACGGCAATGCGGATACGAAGACTTTGCGAGGATGCGCTCCGCATTTAGAAACCACCTCCTCCAACGGAGCCGAGCCTGGAAGAACTTCGAAGAATTTTTCTCTGCGACGTGACCGTTCTTGTGTCCATCCGTTCCTATGGTGCAAAAGGCATCGCCCGCCACTTCGAATCGCGAGCGTTGAGTAGAGTCGAATTTCCATTCACCCCGAGCCACTGCTCGTTGCCCACTGTTCTGTGTACGTTTCCGAGTTGTGCGTGTGGGATCGCATAATGTATCGACTGGAATGCTGTCGTTCGGGAGAGCGGCACTATTTGCTCAGTCGCACGCCAGGCCCACCACTTCCCGCGTAGTCGCCGTCGATGAATGCTATGCCGGCGCTTTCCAAGACAGAACGAATGTCAGCAACCGTGCGAGGTTTAAGCTCTTCGCCGCGTTCGAAACGCACGATCGTGTTGGTGGAGACTGTCGCTGCCTCAGCAAGCTCCTTGACGCTCATCTGAAGAGCTGTGCGAGCCATTCTGCATTGAACCGGCAACAAAATCGCCTCTCCATATCGATTTCGCCTTGACGTGGCGAATTTTGGTGAGTATTTACAACCTCGGAGCGCATTGCGCTTAGAGGTGATTCTATTCGGACTATAGCGAGCCAAAGGAGCGCGCGCGAGCGTGCGACCTGCCGCGCCTATCGTTTTTAGCAAGGCAAGGCGTCGCTGGAGACACGGCGATCGAGTTGCTCGCATTAAGCGCGGAGCACGACATGGAACTGCGCCAACTTTCGTTCTTCGTTGCGGTGGCCGAGGAGCTGCATTTCAATCGGGCGGCGGCGCGGATGTGCATCGCCCAGCCGGCGCTGAGTTCGCACATCCAGGCGCTGGAGAAGGAGCTCGGGGTGCGGTTACTCGAGCGGTCGACGCGCCGGGTCGAGCTGACGCGGGCAGGGGAGGTGTTCTACGATCGGGCCGTCCGGATCATCGGCGATGTCGGTTTGTCTATGGAGGTGGCGCGTTCGGTGGCCGGCAAGGCGGCACGCACGATCAAGATCGGAACCGTCTATCCGGCAACGACCGGCGTGCTGCCGGCGTTTCTCGCCCGCATCGGCCGGAAGTTTCCGGATGTGGCGCTGCATGTGAGAAGCGGCTCGACCTCAGACATCATCCGGTCCATCGAAAATGGCCAGATCAATCTCGGCTTCATCCGACCGGTTGAAAACATCGGCTCCTTGCGCTTCTTCTCGATCGCGCATGAGCGCTATCTCTTGGCAGTCGAAAAGAGGAGCCCGCTCGCGCTTCGAAGCGAGATCGACATTGAGGATCTGCGATCCGAGAAGATCATCGCTTTCTCCCGTCAGAACCTCTCTTACTCTGAGCGCTATTTCTCCGAGATGTTCGAGACTCATGGGTTGACCGGCAACATTGCCTATAGCTGGACGACACCTTTTCGCTGGTGTCGCTGGTCTCTGCCGGCCTCGGCATCGGCTTTGCGCCGGAATGGACGAAGGACCTGCCGAACCGCAACTTCGAGCTCAGGCCGGTGCGCGGCGTCGATCTGAAGATCGGGCTTGGTGTTGCCTGGAACAAAGAAGACCCAACGGCGGCACGGGACGACATCATCGACATCGCCCGGTCGTTGGCGCGGCCGGGACGGTGAGGTGGCGCCTGATATTCGAGCGCTGGTCTGAAAAACGAGCAGGCACTGTCCTGCGGCCGGCACTGAAAGCGGCGGCCGCAGGATCGGAGTGACGATGCCACATTTCGTTGTTCGCCGCCTTCAGGCGGCGATCAGTTCGTCGGACGGGCCAAAGAACTCGAAGTGAACCCGCTCGCTTGAAACGCCTTCTCTGGCCAGCGCCGGAACGAGGGCGCGAAGGAACGGCTTCGGTCCACAGAGATAGAATTCAGCATTTTCAATGGGCGTATTCTTGCGAAGCCACTCTGCGGTGATGAAGCCGTCGAAGTCGTGAGACAGTCCGACCGCGTCCTCAGCTGTGGGCGCGCTGTAGAAGCTGCTGATCTTGATCTTGCCATGCGCGTCGGCGAGCTGGCGAACATGCCGGTCCATGGCATGCGTCCCGCTATTCAGCGCGCCGTGGATGAAATGCGCTTCAAGGTTCGGATGCTCCTCGGCGATTGTCTCCAGGATACTGATCATCGGCGTCAGGCCAACGCCGCCCGAAAGCAACACGACCGGTTTCTCCGGCGCTTCGGGAAGGAAGAAGTCGCCGGCCGGCGGGGTCGCACTCAACACCATGCCGACGCTCGCCCGATCGTGGAGGTATCGCGATCCACCCTGTCCCTGCGCTTCCCGCTTGACCGAGATGCGGTAGAAACTATCGCTGGGACCGCTGGAGATCGAGTAGTTGCGCTTGATCTCCTGGCCGTCCAGTTGGAAGCGAAGCGTCAGATATTGGCCGGGCTTGTGGCGCGCAACGCGACCGCCATCCTTGGGCTTCAAGACAAACGAGGTGACGACATCGCTTTCGCGAACCTTCGCGTCGACGACGAAGTCTCTCCAGCCATCCCAGCCGCCCGAGCGCTTCAGCAGTTCGCCGCGGATCTCGGCTTCGCGCTCCTTGAGAATATCGGCCAGGAACCAGTAAGCCTCGCCCCATGCATTCAAGAGTTCAGGTGTCGCTGCATTTCCGAGCACATCCTCGATGGCGGCGAGAAGGGCCGTGGCCACAAAGGGATAGTGCTCGGGCAGAATATGATACCCGATGTGCTTGTGCGCGATCCGCTCGACCACGGGGCCGAGCACGGCAAGGTTATCGATGTTTTGCGCGTAGGCCACAATGGCGGCGGCAAGCGCGTTAACCTGTGAGCCGCCTTCGCCCTGATTTGCATGGTTGAACAGCTCGCGGATATGATCGTCACGGAATAGGCGGGCATACATGCTCTTCGTGATGTCCGCTCCGTGTGCCGCGAGAGCCGGGATGCTTGCCTTTACGATCTGAACGGTCTCGGGTGAGAGTGGTTTCGGCATGATCTTTCCTTTCGATGCGGTGCATCAGTGGGGGGCAGGTTGATGATCGTAGAAGTGCAATTGAAGTTTCACCGGGCCTACGATCTGGAGGTGGTGGGGCACATCCGGGGGGATGATGACCGGCGAGCGGGTGTCCGCTTCGATCACCGGCTGAGAATGAAGGTGGTAGTGGAGGCTTCCCTCAAGGACGGTGAGCTTCGCCCAGGTCTGCGGCCGCAGCCTGTGAAACTGCAGGAGCGGTTCGGGGACCGTGTCTTCGTCGAAAACCGGTGTGCTCCTATAGGGCCGTGAGGCAAGCTCAAGCGGTCTGGCCGGCGGGACTGCGTGGTCCGATCCAAACAGGGCGGACGACAAACGCGAAGCAATTCTGATGGCCCTTGACTGGATCTCGGCAGCAACCTCCGGCGACAGGGCGTCTGAAGTGACCTTCCTCCAACGCGTCAACCAGCGCTCGAACATGCCCGGGTGGATGCGTTCAAGGTGGATCAAGTGCATTGCCACCGGATTGCCCTTGTAACGGCCGGTGGACATCATCATCGACCCCCAGAATGCCGTCATGCGCTCGAGATGGTCGTCCCAATCTGTTACGGCCGCGAAGCCAGCGTTCAAGACCTGGTCGGATCGCGCTTCGGCGTAGAAACGTTCAACGACCGTTCGGATGTCTGTTTCGGTTATCGCTTGCGAGCTCATCGCAAATCCGCCCTTAAACATGTATCTCAGATGCATCTATTTATTCGAGAACAAAGATGCTAATCAAATGCATGTTTTTGGATTGGACTATTTGACGCAGACCCCGATGAGGCTCACCAAATATACCGACTACGCAATGCGATTGATGATCTATTTGGGATCACGGCCATCGGGGCTTAGCTCGATCCGGGAGATATCGGACACGTTCTCTGTCTCGCAAAACCATATGATGAAGGTTGTTCAGGACCTTGCGAACGCTGAGTTCCTGGAGTCCGTGCGCGGTCGCAATGGCGGCATACGCCTCGCGAGGCCGACGAACGAGATCAATCTCGGCGCCCTGCTTCGGCATACTGAAGGGCTGACGGATTTGATAGATTGCCACGGCTGTCGTATCGCGCCCGCCTGCGCCTTGCCGAGCGTGCTTTCGGAAGCCACAGCCGCCTTTGTGGCGGTTTTCGACAAATACACGCTCGCCGATCTCGTGGGCAAGCGTTCGGCGCTCGGCGAGCTTTTGGGCTTCGGGGAGCATTCGTCGCGGTGAGGTTATGTCGTGGCCCTTCGAAGACGCGGCCATTCTCCTTGCCTACCCTCGCAGGTGATCGCGGGCGGGTCGCGATTGAAACTCCCGGATAGCGAGGGGAGAGCGCCAAACAGGCCAAGTTCATGTCTTGCGGAATGAACCTTTAACAGCGGGAATAATAACTGGGTCATTAGTTCTGATCCCATCAAGGGATTGAAAGTCGGCTTTGGGGCCGCTTGCTGACAGTCTGCTTCGGAGCAGCGTCCGGCAGAAAACTGCCGTTCAGTAAGCGACCGCAATTCGGCCATTCGCTCTCCAAAAACGTAGACCCCAAAGCTGCTTGCAATTACCTAAATGGCCGATTTGTCTGCGTAGACGGCTTGACGGTCTGCACTAAACTTCAGGCCCCTGTCGTGGCTGCGGCACCGACTATCCGCTGATGCTGGTCGCCTGAGACCAGACGACCATCCATTGGCCATCACGCTGTTCGTAGACGTCGGTGTGCCAGTAATCACTGAGAGGGACTTTGTGCCCACTGAACAAGACCTCCAACTGGGCGCGATATCGGATGACCGCAGCGGTGTCGTACAGGCGCACCGCAATGTCGGCAGGCTCCCAGGTCAGGTATCGAATTTTGCCCAATGCGATAGACCCCAGATACTCGTCTTTGGAAAGGGCCACGCCGATTGGCGTGATCAATTGAAAGTCTGGTGCGTGAAGCTTTCTTGCACGGTCGAGATCAGCGACGACGAGGGCGCGCAGTCTGGCGCGTTCCGTTTCACGCAAAAACTCTATTGTGCTGGAGGTTTCGACAGTATCGGGGGATCGGGTCGTCATGGTATTCTCCAATTGAAAAAGGCGAGATCGCTCGATCTCTAAATAAGTGACGACTATACGGAGGCTGCGGCGGTCGGCGGCATGGCTGCGATCAAGCCCAAGTCAATCAGGCTCTGGGCGCTAGCCCGTATAGCCTCTTCCTCTGAGCGCGACCGCCAGTTCAGGACATGCCGGGCCTTTGCTGCGCTGACACTCAGGTCACGATTGAGTTCATGAACGATGGTTCGTGCATGGGGGTCGGATTCCGCCATCGCCCTAACCACCTCATCGGGAACTTCACCTGAAGGAAGCCGTGAGACGTACTCTGGGAAGGACGCAGCCAGGACAGCTACCAAATCCTTGAGCCAGAAAAAGCGCCCGCCAACGATAAACCTTTGATCTTTGGCTTCGGGCTGCGTCATCGCCAGCAGGTGAGCCCGCGCCACATCGCGCACATCCACCACTGAGAAACCAAACCGTGGAATACCTTGGAATTGTCCTGTCATCAGATGATGGATCAGTCCCACGGATGTCCCGAAATTCGCTCCGAGCAACGGCCCCAGGATCATGCTCGGGTTAATGACAGTCAGTTCGAGCCCTACGTCGCGCGCAAAGGCCCAGGCAGCACGCTCAGTCAAAGTTTTTGACTGGTAATAGGGCGTTGCCCGCGGACCGTTCGGGTCAGTCCAATTTTCTTCGGTGAAGGGGGCCTGCCCGTCGCCATGGTTGGTGGCACCTATCGAGGATGTGAGGACCACCCGCTCGACGCGCGCGTTGTGCGCCGCAAGGAGTACCCGCAAAGCGCCCTCACGGGCGGTCTGGATCAAAGCGTCCGTATTTTCCGGAAACCCAGGAGGAAAGGGAGACGCGGTATGAATGACATAACGACAGCTTTCGACAGCTGCAGGCCAGCCATCGTCGCTATCAAGATCTGCCTGCACGAAGCTGAGCCGCTCCAGAGCATCCTTGCCAATATGAGCGACAAGCAGACGTCGCACGCTGTCACTTTTTTCGATGTGGCGCAGACTACCGCGCACACGATAGCCTTGCTTAAGCAACTGAAAGGCGACGTGCCCGGCGAGAAACCCACCAATGCCGGTAACCAGCACCGCTGCATTTGCAGCGTTCGTCTCTGTTTTCATCGAATGTCCTTCTGACCGCATCAGTCGGTCATACCGATTAGACACTTGAACCCTAAATGTCCAATCGTCTTTTGACAGTCTGGACTGAAGGTGTCAATCTGCCCATCATGCAGCCCGACCAAAAAATAACCCTGATCCTGGACGCAGCCTTGCCGGTGTTTGTACGCTTTGGCTTTCGCAAGACGTCAATGGCGGACATTGCCCGTGCGGCGTCGATCTCGCGCGCCTCGCTCTATTTGAGCTTCAGCAGCAAGGAAGAGCTGTTTCGGGCCGGTTCAGTTCGCGCCCACGCCAAGGCCTTGGATGAAGTGGCAGCGGTGCTGGCGAGCGACGGGTGTGCCTTTGATCGCATTGCCAAGGCCATGGCGGTTTTTCAGCGGGAGTTGATTGCGCCATTTGGCGGCAGCGCTGATGCAGATGAGCTATTTGCCGCCAACGTGGCCTTGGCGGCCGATATTACGCTCGACGCGCGCCAGAAGCTTTTGAACCTGCTGACGCAAACCATATTGGCTGCTGCGCAGAAGGGCGAAATCGATCTTGAACCTCTGCAAGTGCCACCTGCGCAGCTGGCCAATCTCATTGTCGCTGCCATGGATGGGATCAAGCACGCCCAAGGCGGCGGTTCCAGCCTTCAAGACGGCATGAAACTCTTCATGCGCCTCCTTCGACTGGCCGTAGCCGCCGTTCCGCTCCCCACCCCAAATCGGATCTCGTGAATGAAGAACCAGCCGACGAAGCGGTCATCCGTTTTGAGCGAATGACCGTTCCATGTTCATATTTCGGTTCGCTCAGCCAAAAGCAACGCATCCTCGATGTCCATACCGAGACATCGGACCGTGTTCTCGATCTTGGTGTGCCCGAGCATTATCTGGATGGCGCGCAGGTTGCCGGTTGCCTTGTAGATCATGGCCGCTTTCGTTCTTCGCAGCGAGTGCGTGCCATAGTCCGATGCTCGAAGCCCAATCGCTGTGACCCATTCATCAACCAGACGGGCGTACTGTCGCGTGCTCATGTGCCGCGAGTGATCGACCCGACTTGGGAAAGCGTATTCATCGACGGTGCCACCGCGTCTCTCAAGCCACGCCAATAGGCTGGCCGACCGTCTCCCCGCATTCCATGCGGCACGGCCGCGGGCTGCAGCATCATATCGAGAGTTTCCCATTTCATTTCTCCTTGGCCTTAATTGGCCGAAAGAGAAACGATTGAGGCTGGCAGCCCTCGGGCCGCAAGCGGACCAGCGGCTTTCGTGCTGCAACGCTTTTAAGCCGCCAATCCGGCATGTATCTATTGCCTTGAGGGGGCATGACCATCCGGCTGGTCAATGGCCTGGAAGCCTTTACTGAGGAAAAACAACATCTGGTTACTCCAATCGCCAACGCTCCAGCTCAGCCAGAGTGAAGCGCGGCGTAATGTGCTGCGGGCAGTTCCAGTCGAACGCCTCCACCGCGATGAGGACGAGACGCTCCACCCGAGCGGGATAGTCGGGTACGGTCAGCTTTTTCGCCAGCACCGGATCGTCTTCTGCATCGATGACGCGCATGTGACCATAGATTTTCAGGCGCCGCCGGTGCGCGTAGTCCATCAGAAACAGGGAGACGCGGTCATTGGCGCTGACATTGCCTGTCGTGATGTATTGCCGGTTACCGCGAAAATCCGCAAAGCCCAGCATCGATGCGTCAACCGTGGTGAGAAAGCCCGCAGGCCCACCACGGTACTGGACGTAGGGCCAGCCGGTCTCCGAGACACTGGCAAGATAAAAACCGTCGCGCGCACCGATGAAGGCCGTTTCTGCCGGACCGAGGCGCTGGCTCTGCGCAGTTTCGTCTGCGTGAGCGCGCGCGATCCGCGCCCACTGCTCCGCGCTGCCATAGTGCTCCTGTGCGGCCGCTACGGAGGGCGTCGTGGCGATACTGAGATATCTGCTGCTCATTCCGTTCCTAACTTTCTAGAGCGCCGGAGCTAACTTCAATCCTGCAAGGCCCAGTCCGCCACCTCCCAGCGCATCTGCCCACGGTCGGCGACGACACGGCCGAGCCCTGGGAAGGGCATGTGCGTGGCGGCGATGAGTGCGCCTTCCGAAGCGGCGCGAGGGAAAAAGCGGTCGCGCATTGCCTTGGCCGCTGCACGGTCCTGCTCGAACAGGAAGAACACGTCGGTCGCCCCCGGATGCACGACCGGAAAGATCATGTCCGAGACCATGATGAGGCTCTTCCCGTCATCCTCGACCCGCACGCCGATATGGCCGGGTGTATGGCCGGTCAGGTCGACAATTGAGACGCCGCGCACAATTTCGCGTTCTCCGTCAATCGCCTGGAGTTTCGGGTAGAGGCGCACCACCTCCTCCGCCATCTTAAAGCTGGTTTGCAGATAGTCGGGCGCGCCGCTGCGCTTGGCCGGGTCGGTCCAATGGGTGACGTCGCGACGATCGATGTAGAGCTCCGCCTTTGGGTAGTTGTTCTTGCCTCCGGCGATCAGACCGCCCATGTGGTCCTGATGCATATGCGTTACGATCACCGCGTCGATCTGGTCAAGCTGCAGGCCAAGCGCACCGAGCGCCTGCGGCAGTTTGCCGGTCTGCCCGATCGAGCCCGCTGCACCGGCATCGATCAGGATGCGGCGCTCACCATCATCGATGAGATACTGGTTGAAGAGGAACCGCACCCCACTCGGCCGGGCGGTGAACTGAGCGACTGCCGCCTGCTCCACCTCGGCCGGAGCGCGTCCCGGAAAATAGTCGAAGGGCATATCGGCGTACCCGTCTGTCAGCGCCGTCACCGTGAAGCGACCGATGCGGATCTGCGCCAGCGGCGTAATGCTGACCGGCGTTTTGGCGGTATTCTGCGCGGCGGCAGGGGCCGGTGCGCCACTGATCAGTCCTCCCCCAAGGAGGCCGAGAGGAAGAGCGCTGGCAAAGGCACGACGTGAAAGTTGAGGCATGACGTCTTTCTCCTGATCATTGGCAATACGGGGAGCCGGCCGGCGTCCCCTGGATCGACGCAAAAGCTAGGATATCCGAAACCAATAGGGTATCCTGCCATTTCAGGAACTTTCCTCTCAGTTTCCGGAAGGATACGATGGATCGGTTTGAAGCGATGTCGGTGCTGCTGGCGGTGGTGGACGCCGGCAGCCTCTCGGCTGGATCGCGGCGATTGCATGCACCGCTCGCCACGGTCAGCCGCAGGGTCGCGGATCTTGAAAAACACCTTGGCGTGCGCCTGGTCCTGCGCACCCGCCGCGGCCTCTCCTTGACGGATGAGGGGCGCAGCTTCGTCGCCGCGTCACGTCGTATTCTGGAGGAACTGGACGCGGCAGAGCGGCAGGCCAGCGGCGACTATGGCGCGCTGCGTGGAGGGCTGCACGTGACCGCACCGATTGCCTTCGGCGAGCGCCATCTGCTGCCAATAGCTCTGGAGTTCCTGAAGGAGCAACCCGATATCAACCTGCGTCTGACCCTCGCCGATCGGCAGCTAAGTCTGGCAGACGAGCACGTCGATGTGGCCCTGCGGATCGGACACTTGGCGGACAGCGCGCTTATCGCAACGCGCGTCGGCGCCGTCCGACGGGTGATCTGCGCGAGCCCCGACTATCTTGCCCGCCGAGGCGTTCCGCTTCAGCCGGAAGACCTCAGCCACCATGACGGCATAAGCTTTCAGGGCTTTGCGACCGCGCCGGAATGGCGCTACCGCCGGGACGGCGCGGCCTTTGCCATCGAGCCGCGCCCCAAATTCGCGGTCAATACGACGGAGGCTGCCATTCAGGCTGCAATAGCCGGTATCGGCATTATCCGCGTGCTGTCTTACCAGATCTCCGATCAGTTGCGCTCCGGCGCTCTGCACGAATTGCTGACGGACTTTGCACCGGAACCGCTACCTGTGAACGTTATCCATGGACCAGCCGATCCCCTGCCGCTGAAGGTGCGGTGCTTCCTCGACTGGATCGTCCCAAGCCTACGCGCGCAGCTGGCTTACTAGCGTCCCGCTTCAGGCGCACCACCGTTGATGGCAGTGAGGCGCACCGGGGCGAATGCTGCAAGATGCGGTTGTCCTTCCCTAAGCGCCTAACATGTCTATGCTCCGCAGCGCATCCTCAATATCTCCTTCGGCCAAGGTTAGGCCGCTTGGAAAACGTATGTGAGCGGTGAGAGGGGCCGTCATTTCTTTGGCGAAGCGTTCCCAGGTAGGGTGTCTTTTCACCAGATCGAAGTCCACGATAAGCGGCGACTATGGGAATCAAAAACTATCTGATCGAAGGCGGTTCCGGCACTGGGAAAACGTCTGTCGCTACCGAACTGGAGCGGCGGGGCCACCATGTCGTCCATGGTGATCGGGTCTTGGCCTATGTCGGCGACCCCGAGACGGGCCAGGCACTCACAGGGCCACCCGAAGGCGCGGACCGCATTGTTTGGGGATACGCCCACTGGATCTGGCGCGTCGACAAGGTCCGCGCTATTGCTGCCGACACCACCCATCCCGCCACCTTCTTCTGTGGCGGCTCGCGCAATTTCCACAAATTCCTGGACCTTTTCGACAAGGTTTTCGTGCTCGATATAGACGTTGAGACCTTGAACCGACGATTGGATGGGCGGCCAAATGAGCCGGGCTTCGAGCCGGCCGAGCGGACGCTGGTGATCCGTTACCATCATACCCGGGAATATCTTCCCATCGGCATCAATATCGACACGACGGGTACCGTCCCAAGTGTCGTCGACGATATCCTCGCTCAACTCACCTGATGCCCTGAAAGTATTGAGAATGGGACGGAAAGCACTCGATTATTGCGGGAACGCTAGCCGCCTGAACGGCTCACAGGCGGCATTATCGCTTTCGTGGTCGACCGGCAGCTCTCAGAACGAGAAACCGGCTGTCTTAACGACCGACAAGGGGACGCAAAGCGGAAACCATTTCCACTTTGGGGCCGGTTGCGGATTGGCGGGTTCTGGGAGCCGACCTACCAAAGCGGTCGTTCCCGCGTCTTGGGCGAGCCTTAACTTTTGGCCCGAAGACGACCTTTAGCTTCGCTGCTCTCGACGGGGGTAGCGGGTGGAGAGCGGTCGTCGCCAAGCGGATCCCCGTATGACGTGTTCGGGCCGCATTCCGGACGGGCGGATTCCTGGCGATGAGGACCGCAAAAGGTTAACTGCGGCCGGGTGGTGAACTGACCGAAGCTGGAACTGATTACCCCGCTACATTGTATATCTCGGCAAGGTCGCGTAAATCCCAATTCCCGCCAGACAACACCGCGCAGACTTTTTCATCGGGGTTGACGTCTATGCTGCCCGCCAACAGTGCTCCGACGCCAATCGAGGCAGCTGGTTCAGCGATCAATTTCGCATCCTTGGCAAGAGCACGCATCCCGGCGATGATGTGCTCGTCTTCAACAAGAACAATCTCGTCCACATACTTTTCGATAATCGGATAGGGGTTTTGACCCGGAACGCTTATCCTCAAGCCATCCGCAATTGTGTTCTTCAAGGGAAGCGATGTGCGCTCCTTGTTTATCCGGCTGTGAAAATACTTCGGTGTCAAGGCAGGCTCTGCCCCGATAACGCGCACCGATGGTTTCGTTTCTTTGATGGCGGTAGCGATACCCGAGATTAGCCCGCCGCCGCCTATGGGAACGATGACCGTATCTACATCGTCCAGGTCCTGCAGTATTTCGCACCCGATCGTTCCCTGACCGGCCATCACGATGGGGTCCTCAAAAGCGTGAACAGCCGCGTATTTGTTTTCTGCAGCGATCTCATACACCCTTTTCCATCTGGCGGCGGTGTCGCCATCGAAAAGAATGACTTCTGCCCCGAGGGCCTTTGTGTTTTCGATCTTGATTTTGGGCGTGGTGACCGGAAGGATCAATATCGCTTTTACGTCCAGCATCCTGGCGGCATAAGCAAGCCCTTGGGCATGATTGCCCGACGACGTCGCGATAATGCCGTTTGCGATCTCTTCTCTCGAGAGCGAGAGAGCCTTGTTCAGGGCGCCGCGGATCTTGAAGGCGCCAGTAATCTGCAGGGTTTCCGGTTTGAGATATAGCTGACAACCAGCGGCTTTCTCTATTTTGTCCGCACGTAGTAGCGGCGTGTGCCTGACGTGCGGTTTCAGCCGTTCCTGAGCTTCACGGATATCCTGAATGGTGGGGTAATTGCGCATGGTCATTACTCAACGAACTGAAAGAACGTGCCGACGTTATTGGCTATGGCGTTCTGATAGATTTTGCTGGCAGTCGTATTGTCTTGTATGGCCATGCCCGTGGAATCGAAAATCGTGATTTCGTCGTCACTTTCTCGTCCCGGCTTCCTTCCCAACAATACCTCGCCGATTTCGCCATGGATGTCGTCCTTGGTGATGATGTTTTTATTCAGCGGGTGCCAGGTCTCGCCCTTTTCGGCGCACTGCGCAATTGAGTCGACGAGTACTTTTGCGCTCCTGAATATCTCTGGATCCAGTTCTTGTTTACCTTGTTGATCTGTACCGATTGCCACGATGTGGGTGCCGGGCTTCACCCAATCCGCTTCCACAAGCGACCCTTTCCCGCGGGTCGTCGTAATCAGGATATCGGCCTGCTCAACGGCTTCTTTTTTTGAATTTGCTGCAATTACAGGAATGCTGAACTCGCTTTCGATATCGGTCTTGTATTTGGAAAGCGTATCCGGGTTACTGTCCCACGCGTGGATCTTTTCAATGTTCATGATCTCGTTGACTGCCCGGATTTGCATTCTTGCCTGATTTCCGGTTCCGATCGATGCGATCGTCCTGGCGTTCTTCCTCGCCAGGGCTTTGACGGAAACGGCTCCAGCCGCCCCGGTTCTGAGACCGAGGATCAAGCTTCCATCCATAATGCAAATCAACGCACCGCTCCTGGCATCAAACAGGAGAATGGTCGCCATGCCATTGGGCACGCCGTGTGCTGTCGGGTTATCAATGAACCCTCCAGAAGACGCCTTCATGGAGATCATTTCGTTGGCTTTGTAGTAACCAAGCTTGAAGTCAATCTCCCCCCGAGGCGACGGGAGATCTATTCCGATATAGTCAGGTTGTTCCACCTGATCACTGTTAAAGCCTTTGTAAGCCTCTTCCACCGCGCCGATGACTTCCGCCATGCCGATTAGCTGCCTTACTTCATCCTTCTTGAGCAGCCGCGTTTTCATGCATGACCTCTCTATTGCCGGATTCCTGGGACGCATCGGCACAGCCCGATCCGTGCCGCAATCACCATAGCGGGCGAACGGCGAGACTAGCGCCCGCATTCGCCCCGACCTGAAGCAGATTGTTTTGAATCGCATAGGGGCCTTGGCAGAGAGTTGCGGCAGGAGTTCTTCCGAGCTTAGTCGCCAGCGCGTAGGCTTCGCCGCGCACGACAAGGATAAGTTCAAAGGCCAGACGGCGATTGCAGGGAAGGCGCTGGAAACGGATAGACGCACGTGACCGGTTTCCGCAACGCACTGCAGCCTTTCCGCATCGCGTACAGAACTGGCCGCTTGGGGTCGAATTGCGGCAGAGCGCTTCTTCGCGCTCCGAATGCAGGCGAGTCCCATCATGTGCTGGAACGATCAAGGTACTCCACGACTGCGGTGTTCACCTAAGCCGTAAGGGGCTCGCCTTCAATTACTGCCCCATACGCCCATCAGCATCTTGAGAAACCTTTCCGCGGCCGGAGACAGGATGCCGCCCCGACGGCGGACCACCCCGATGGTACGCGATATCGCGGGATCGCCAATGGGGCGTGTGATCAAGAATGGATGGTCACCCTGCGGGGTCGCCATGCGCGGCAGGACCGAAATTCCGAGGCCGGCCTCCACCAGACCGAGGGAGGTGGACAGATGGGTCACCTCGTAAAACCAACGCAGCTTGATATTCGATTTTGCCAGTGCTGCGTCGAGCAAGGTTCGGTTGCCGCTAGATCGATGAACGGTAATCAGATGGTAAGGCTCGAGGTCTGCCCAGCCGACCGAGGGTTTGGCGGCAAGAGGGTGATCCTTGCGCGCTGCCAGCACGAAAGGATCTTCCACGAGCCGGTCAAAGATCAAGTCCGGATCCGATGTGCCTATGATATTGATGCCGAACTCCACCTCGCCGCGTGCCACGGCCCGGAGGCCGTCGGTCGCCGGCAGGTCGAGGATGCGAAAGCTTATGTTGGGATATTCCTCGTTGAACTGGCGAATGACGGTGGGTAGAAAGTAAAATGCTGCGGTTGGGAGGCAGGCGATCGTCACCAATCCGCCTCGATTGGTACCAACGTCGCGTACGGCGAACAAGGAGCCGTCGAATTCCTCCAACATGCGTCGGACAAGAGGAATTAGTTCTGCCCCGAGGGCCGTCGCCGACACATGCCTCGTCGTTCGCTCCAGGAGCGGTGCTCCGATCGCCTGCTCCAGCTTCTGGATCCGTCGGCTCAACGCCGGCTGCGACAGGTGCAGCGCATCGGCGGCGCGATGAAAGCTCTCCAGCTCTACCACGGTCAGAAAGGCTCGAAGATCAAGGATCTCGCAATTAATGTTCATCTTGCATCAATTTCCCGATTCTTAGCATTTCACAAATCAACCGTACTTCCGATAATTGGATCAAATAGGCCGGATTGATACGGCGATGACATAATTCCAATGGAAGCACAAGCGATGAACGACCTACTGGCGATCCCTTGCGTCCTGATGAGAGGCGGCACTTCAAAAGGTCCGTTCTTCCTGGCAAACGATCTTCCCGCGGAGGCGAGCGAGCGGGACAAGATCCTGCTGTCCGTCATGGGTTCGGGTCACCCGTTGCAGATCGATGGCATCGGCGGCGGCAACCCGGTGACGAGCAAAGTGGCCATCGTCGGACCTGCCACCATCCCCGGTGCGGACGTGGATTACCTCTTTGCGCAGGTGCGGGTCGACCAACAGCTCGTCGACACGTCACCGAACTGCGGCAACATGCTTGCTGCGGTTGGCCCTTTCGCCATCGAGGCGGGTCTCGTTCCGGCCCGAGGCGAAACGACGCTCGTCCGGATCCATAACGTCAATACCGGCAAGATGATCGAAGCCGACGTTCCCACGCCGAATGGCAACGTCTCCTATCTCGGCGAAGCGGCGATCGACGGTGTACCGGGCAGCGCAGCGCCGATCGCCCTGACCTTCATGGACGCAGCCGGCGCGCGTACCGGACAGCTTTTCCCCACCGGCAATCCGATCGATTGCATCGACGGTGTGGCTGTCACATGCATCGATTGCGCCATGCCGATGATGTTGATCGAGGCAGGCGCGGTCGGCGCAACAGGCTTCGAGTCAGCGGCTGAACTCAATGCTGATAAGGAATTGCTGGGAAGGCTGGAAAAGCTGCGCATCGCTGCCGGAGAACGGATGGGCCTTGGCGACGTGCGGAACCAGGTGACCCCGAAGCCGGTGCTCATTTCCCGGCCAACGTCGGGAGGCGACATCAGCGTACGGTATTTCATGCCGCACCAATGTCATCCTTCGCTGGCGACGACTGGGGCCGTGGGGATTGCCACCGCCTCCATAAATGAAGGCACCGTTGCTTCCCTTCTCGTCGGCACGCGCAAAGCGCCGGTGGTGTTGTCGATTGAACACCCGAGCGGCCACCTGGACGTCAAACTTCATGAAAGGGACGGCAAGGTCGTTGCCGGCATCCTTCGCACCGCCCGCCGGCTGTTCGAAGGACACGTCTTCGCAAAACCTGTCTCGCAACTGGGTTGCGCGGCATAATGATCGTGGCCGCCGGGAGGGCGCCACCAACAGGAGGAGAATACCATGCGCAAGCTCATGCTCGCCCTCGCGGCAACCGTCGCCTTTGCCGGTTCGGCGTTGGCGGATCCCGTCCGCATCAGCGTCGGTTCTTATAATCTCAACAATCTTCCCTTTCCGGTTGCCCAGGGTCTCGGCCTTTATGAGAAGGAGGGCCTGGAGGTGACGGTAGAGAACTTTGCGTCGGGCGGCTCGAAGACGCTCCAGGCGCTCGTTGCCGGCTCGACGGATATCGCCGTCGGCTTCTACGACCATACGATCCAGATGCAATCTCAGAAGAAGGCCGTCGTGGCCTTTGTGCAGCTCGCCCGCAATTCCGGGCTGGTGCTGGCTGGTGGCAAGGACAGCACGTTCGACCCGGCAAAGCCGGAAACGATCAAGGGCGCGAAAATCGGGATCACTTCGCCGGGCTCGTCTTCCGATTTCTTCGTCCGCTACTACCTGCAGCGCAACGGCTTGTCCGCGGACGACGTCTCGCTGATCGGCGTCGGCTCCGGGTCTGCCGCCGTGGCGGGCCTTGAACAGGGCAAGGTCGACCTCCTCGTCAACTACGACCCGGCAGCGACCTTCATCGAGGCCAAGGGCGTCGGCAAGATCTTGATCGACGGGCGCAGCGACGACGGTGCCAAGGCGATCTATGGCGGGATTTACCCAACCTCCGTCCTCTATGCCACGCAGAGCTATATCGATGAAAATCCGGAGACCATCCAGAAGGTCACGAATGCGACGGTCAAAGCGCTCGAGTGGATGAATAGCCACTCCGCGGAAGAGATCGTCGACAAGCTCCCGAAGGAATTCATCTCCGGCGATCGTGACACCTACGTCAAGGCGGTCGAGAACGCGAAGGCGATCTTTTCAAAGGACGGCCGTATCAACGAGGAGGATATCAAGACTCCGCTCGCCGTCCTGAAGAGCTTCAACGAAAAAGTCGCCGCGGCCGAAATCGACCTTACGAAAACCTACACCAACGAGTTCGTCGGCAAGGTCCCGAACGTCGCCGCCAACTGACAGGAGGAGGTCATGGCATTGGCCGTAGTGAATACCGCACCCCCGACGGACAGACCCCATCAAGCAAAGCCGATGGTTTCCATCGACTCGGTCACCATGTCCTTCGGTGCCTACGTGGCCGTGCAGGATGTGAACCTGAGTGTTTCCGATGGCGAGTTTCTCGCCATCGTCGGACCTACCGGATGCGGCAAGAGCACCATACTCAATGCGATTGCCGGCCTGTTGAAACCTGCGAGTGGCACTGTATCAATTGATGGTCAGCCGGTGCGCGGGGTCCAGAACGACATCGGTTATCTGTTCCAGCAGGATGCGTTGCTTCCATGGAAGACCGCGATCGAGAACGTGGAACTCGGTCCCATGTTCAAGGGTATCGGCGCTGCCGAACGTCGCGAGCAATCGATGAGATGGCTGGCGAAAGTCGGACTGAAAGGGTTCGAACATCGCTATCCGCATCAGCTTTCCGGCGGTCAACGCAAGCGCGTGCAGATGGCGCAGGCGCTGATAACTGGCCCCAAGGTCATCCTGATGGACGAGCCCTTCTCGGCGCTCGACATCCATACCCGCCACCTGATGCAGAATGAGCTATTGCGGCTTTGGCAAGAGGAGCGGCGTGCCGTGGTGATGATCACACACGACCTGGAGGAGGCCATTGCTCTCGGCGATCGGGTCGTGGTGCTTGCCGCCGGACCACGCTCGCGCGTGATCGACAGCTTCCCGGTCGATCTCGAACGCCCGCGCGATGTCGCCGAAATCAAGCTCGATCCGCGCTTTATGGATCTTTATCGCAACATCTGGTCGTCGCTGCGCGGTGAAGTGGAGAAAAGCTATGAACGCCATGACTGAACGTTTAATCCAGGCCGTGCTGCTGGTGACGGTTGTGGGCGGCTGGCAACTGGGTGTCGAAGCAGGCGTGATCGACGTCTTTTTCTTCCCTGCGCCTTTCGACATCATGAAACAGATCGTGGCCTGGATCATCGATCCAGGCTTCTATAAGCACGTTTCGATCACGCTCACAGAGACGGTGCTCGGATACGTGATCGGTACCGCCCTCGGCGTGGCGGCCGGCGTCTGGCTGGGGCTTAGCCGCGGTGCCTATCGCATCCTCGACCCCTTCATAAAGGCGCTGAACGCCATCCCCCGCGTGGTGCTCGCTCCGATCTTCGTGCTTTGGCTCGGCTTGGGGCTCTGGTCGAAAGTGGCGTTGTCGGTGACGTTGGTTTTCTTCATCACCTTCTTCAACGCCATGCAGGGCGTGAGGGAAGTCAACCCGGTGGTACTGGCGAATGCCCGGATTCTCGGGGCCAAGCGCTCAAGCCTGCTGACCCACGTCTATTTCCCGGCGGCGGCCAGTTGGATTCTGTCTTCGTTGCGCACTTCGGTCGGCTTTGCCGTCGTCGGGGCGATTATCGGCGAGTATCTCGGCTCCTCCGCCGGCCTTGGTTATCTGATCGCTCAGGCCGAAGGCAACTTCGACGCGGTCGGCGTCTTCGCCGGCATCATCATCCTCGCTGTGTTCGTGTTGATCATCGACCGCATCCTCGACATCGCCGAGGCCCGGCTGATCAAGTGGAGCCCTCACTCGACCGAGAGCCAGGCCACCTGACGGGCGGCGACGGCGCCGGGCGGCAATGATGCCGGCCGGCGACCAAGGCGACAACGGAACTGAGGCTAACGGGGCGCTGTTGCCGCGAGCCTAACTTTCACTCCAACGACCTCGGAAAATTCGTATTCTTGAGTGTCATCAGGTCGAACGACCGAACCACGTTCAGGGGCGACTGTCCGTTTGTGCGGCTTTCAGTCGAGCGACAAGCATTGCTTTGAATCCGGCTATTTCTGGGCGGTTGCTGCGGTCTCCCCCGGCGACGGTCGAGACCTTGTCCCCAGGTTTGAACGGCCCTTGCTGACCGGAGCCAGGTTTTGCAGGAACGCCGCAATCGCCTTAGCGTCATCCTCGGTGAGTTCCGCGAAAGCATGCCAGGGCATGATCGGCGCAAGGATGCGGCCATCCGGCGGTTCGCCGGTCTGAATCGCCTTGACGATGTGCCCTGCTGTTCCAGGTGCCGATGCCGGTCTCCTTGTCGGGCGGGATGTTGCGCCGAACAAAGACACCTTCACCCGGAATCTCGAAACCCACATCCGAGCCGCCGAGAACCTCGCCAGTGCTCTGCATTATCCGGTTGGGAGACGCGGCTTGGGCGGCCTGGGAGATCCTAACTGAAGTGCAACACGCCGGTTTTAGGGTAGGGGTTCAGCCTCCCTCTTGCAAATGTGCCCGAAACACTTCGGCCGGTGTTCTGAGTCGAGGCACTTTCTCGGCTGGTCGTTGAGATGGCGAGCAAGCTGGATGAGCTTGCGTTGCGACACGCCTGCAAGGTCGGTATCGCCTGGCATGAACCGGCGGATGCGCTTGTTGGTGTTTTCCACCGCACCCTTCTGCCACGGCGCGCTGGGGTCGGGGATAGCGATGCTCGTCCGGCATCCGCCTGATGATTTCGTCGGTGCTTTTGTGCTGGCAGTACGACGCGATTATTCTTCGATACGACGCTTCTCTCCCGGGGGAAGCCCATGCTCGATCAACCTGTCGAGGTAGTCGCAGTAAGGACTGCCTTCATAGAATGGGTGGGCCGCCTCTCGGACGTATTCCGCATTCAGGTTTGGAAACTTCTTCAAAGCGTCAGAGATCCAGATCTTTACTTCATCGGTATTGCCCGCCCTGAGGGCGAGCAACGCTGCCCCAATGAATGGATAATAGGTTGTGCGTTCGAAGGACGCGCCTTCCCGTAGATGCATCCGGGCCGTTGAGAGGTCATCGGGCTCGCCCCTCAGCATTAAGCCAATACCGAGTAGTGTCTTGAACGCAAACGTAGATGGATCGTGAGGACTGAGATCGATGGCATTTTGTGCGGCCCTAATCGTCGTATCGGCGTCCCTGAGCCGCACAGCTGCCATTCCATGTGCGAAGTGAAGAAACGCGTAGTTGGGATTTAATGCAAGGCCCTGTTCAGCGACAGGCATGGCCTCAGCCGCTCGCCCGTCCACCGTAAGAAGGAGCGACATCATCGCGTACGCGATATCGCTCCGCCTGTCGATTTTTAATGCCTTCGTGGCGAACGATAATCCTTCCTTGACAGCGACAGGCACGTCTGCGGCACGCCCCCAAAGGACGAGTGCGTATCGGTGACGAGCTAAATAGGCGTAGGGAAGTGCGAAATTCGGATCGTGTTCGAGAGCTTGTCGAAGGAATTTCTCGGCAGTGGCTTGAGAACCTGCTTCGAAGGAAAGCAATTCAGCAAGGCCGCGGTGACAAAGTTCCCAAGCAGTAAGGTTGTCGGTCGATTTGGCGAGGGCGAGGCCCCTTTCGTGCGCTCCCAGTTCTGGTTCGATGCCCGCGATAATTCGGCGCGTTATCTCATCCTGCACATCAAAAAAATCGGCGATCGGACGATCCCACCGCTCGGCCCAGATGTGTGCTCCGGACAGCGCGTCGATTAGCTGTACAGTAATCCTCAACCGATCACCTGACCGCCGAACCGATCCTTCCACGACATAGCGCACACCAAGTTCTCGGGCGATCTGGCGTACGTCCTTAGCTGTTCCCTTGTAGGCGAAAGTCGAGTTGCGAGCGATCACGAACAACCATCGAAAGCGACCTAGTTCCGTGATGACGTCTTCGACCAGTCCGTCGACAAAGAAGTCCTGATCGGGGGTGGCAGAAAAATTTTGAAATGGGAGAACCGCGATCGAAGCACGTTCCTGCCCAGAGAGCCGAACCGGGCTCGGCGCCGTGCCGTCCACCTCGACCTGCCACACGTCAATTGGTTCGGGGATGTTCTTAACGGACTGCGGCCCGAGCCGCGTCATCCCAGCCTCTATCTTGCCTTGCACATGATCGTAGATTGCACGAGATATGCAGATGCCTCCGGCGGGTGCGATGGTTTCCAAACGCGCAGTGATGTTGACGCAGTCGCCGAGGATGTCGTCCCCATCGATCACCACGTCTCCCAGATGAATACCGATCCGGAAACGCAGACGTCGGTCTTCCCCTTGAGGAGACTCGCGCGAGATCAAGTTGCGCTGCATTAGAAGAGCCGCTCTTACCGCCAACACTGGCGATGAGAAATCGACTAGGAGCCCGTCGCCCATGGTTTTGACGATGCGGCCACCGCCTTCCATAATCGCCGGGTCAATCACGCAGGTTCGCGCGTCGCGCAGCCGCGAAATGGTGCCTTCCTCGTCCGCCGCCATGAGACGAGAATAGCCGACCAAATCGGCAGCCATTACTGTGGTAAGGCGACGTTCCATGCTTGCCCCTCCGCCAAGAAAATACAGTATCGCCTGACAAGCAAATGCGAAAGCGCTCCTGAACCGCGCCAATTAGTTGTCGGTTTTAGAACTAATGTCCATCCGGTAGAAAGCCGCTCCCGACTTGTGACCTGAGTCGTTGCAACTCCATTCGCTCGCCAGCGATCCAACGCTGCGGGCGACCGGTACTCTCGATATTGGGGTTTGAGACGTCATGATCGGCCGCCGAGATCGATGAAATCCCCGGCTTTGGGGTGTCGGATAGCGTTAGAAACAAGGCCGCGCCGCGAGACAAAGGGGTTGATAGGCTATGCATTGCGCCCTTGTTGTAAAGCACCCCGATGTCAGCGATCGGCTGCCGAGATATCGTGGTGACGGCTCGCCACTTGGTTGAGCGTGGCACCGGTCCCGATGAACGTTACCGGAGCCCGCTAGGCAGGGTCGAGCGTTCGACTTGGTTCAAGGCGAGGGATAGGAGACATCCGTCTGCCGGCTTCCGGTCGTCGAGTGGAGAGTTCGCGTTGCTATCCCTGATCTGAACGCCCGGGGAGCGTCAGGAGCTGATACTTGGCCAGTGTGATCCGAGCGTCGCAATTGGAGCCGTTAGTTGGCGGACTGCTTTCGGGGAGCAGGCGCTGAAAGCTGACATTCGTTCATCAGCGACTCGAATGTCCGCTTGGCCCGCTGCAGACAATTTTTGCTTCCGGCGCCTATGCATGACCTCGAATGACCGGTCTACGGCAGGGAAAGTTTGGGACGCTTGCGCTTCCTGCGCGAGCACGCTAATCACTGAACTATATGGTTCAGTATGTAAGTCCTCCCCTCGATCTCTCTTTCGCGGCGCTGTCCGATGCGACCCGCCGCGGGATCATCGATCAGCTTGGGCAAGGGGACGCGTCGATCACCAGTCTCGCGGATAAGTTCCAGATGACACTGACCGGCATGAAGAAGCACATCCAGGTTCTCGAGCGGGCGGGGCTCGTCGTCACGCAGAAGGTCGGACGGGTGAGAACCTGCAAACTTGGGAAACGCGGCCTCAAGGCGGAGGCCGAGTGGATCGAGGCGCATCGCAAGCTCTTCGAGGCCCGCTTCGAAGCATTGGACGAAATCATCAGCGAAATGCAAAAGGAGGGAAGCGATGAATCAGCAAGTTAACAGTCCAGGTGGTGAGCAGAACCGCATGTCAGTCGAGCGCAGAGGAGATCGCGAACTCGTCGTAACGCGGACATTCAATGCGCCGGCGAGTACGGTTTACAAGGCGTGGAGCCAGCCCGAGCTGTTCCAGCGCTGGTGGGTGCCAAAATCGGCATCCGGCGTTTCGCTCGTATCGTGCGATATGGACGTCCGTACCGGCGGCAAATACCGGCTGGTATTCGGCGTCGGTGGTTCGGACACCATGGCCTTCTACGGCAAGTATCTCGAGGTGGTGCAAAACGAGCGCATCGTCTGGACCAACGACGAGGGCGAAGAGGGCGCGGTCACGACCGTGACTTTCGAGGACCAGGGCGGAAAGACGCTGCTGACGTTTTACGAAGTCTATCCGTCCGCGGAGGCGCTTGAGGAAGCACTGCAGGGCTCGGCGGCCGCATTGCCGGAACAGCTGGAGCAGCTCGACGAATTGCTTTCCAGCAAAGACGAGTAGTCGGGTAACTCGCCTCGGGGGAACGTATGCTCTTGGGAAGTGACTCCACCAGCCTTTCCGGCCGGAGCGAAGGCCCGTCAGCGGCGGGGGTCGAAAGAAGACGGACTGCCTTTGGAGTGCACGCGATGAAAGTTGACCTGCGTTCACACTAGAACAGATGGCCGGTAGTCTTGCGAACCACATCATTGACAACGAGAGCGGGGGACGCTCCTCGCACGCAGCGCTATCTCAGATCAGGACACGACGATCGCCTTGGCTGCTACCCGCCCTGTGTTGGACACTCCTTACCGCTGGCTGAGCGGCATCCGACGCTAACGGCAGTCGGAGATGAAGACTAACAGCGTGATTTTTTGCACGCAGCCTTGTGAGGCAATCGTCATGTCGTTGGGTTGGTTTCGATCGGCAATGTGAAAACAAACGTCGATCCCTGAGGGGCGTTTTTTTCTGCCCACAGACGTCCGCCGTGAGACTCGACGATCGAACGGCAGATCGCCAATCCCATGCCCATGCCGTCGTTCTTGGTGGTGAAGAACGGTTCGAAAATCCTGTCGGGGTTTTGGACCCCAGCGCCCCAATCGCTGACAGCGATGCGGATCATGTCATCGATACGCGACGCATGCAGGCTGACCATTCGCAGATCCGCAGTGAATGCCATCGCCTCTATGCCGTTTCGGATTAGGTTGACCAGTATCTGTTGAAGCTGGACGCGATCCATGGCGACCGGAGACAGGTCACCTTCGACATCGACCTGTATGCGGACGCGGCGCCGCATGGCTTCCTCGGCCATAAGGCTGCGCACTTCGGCAATGACTCCGTCCACCGTTGTGCTCATCCCAGGTTCAACCGACCTTGTGAACAATGCACGGATGCGGCTCACGACGTCTGCGGCGGCGTTTGCATCGCGAGTAATGCGTTCCACCGTCCTTTGCGCTCGCTCAAGGTTTGGCGGATCAGCAGATAGCCAGCGTTGGCACGCATGGGAATTTGTCACGATCGCTGCCAACGGCTGGTTCACCTCATGGGCGATCGAGGCGGAAAGTTCGGCAAGGCTAGCGGCTTGAGACGCACGCGCGAGACCGTCGCGCGCAGCCCGCAAATCTTCCTGGGCCCGAACTTCGCTGTCTATGTCGATGCAAATGACGTTCCACTGGACGACCAGCCCCTCTGCGTCCCTCATAGGCGCTGCTCGGGTTTCCACCCAGCGATACTCTCCGTCCGACCGACGAAGTCGATGCTTCTGTGCATAGGGCGTGCCGGTCGACAAGGCATGGCCGCAGCTCTCATGGACCTGAGGTATATCGTCGGGATGGACGGCAGCACCAAGCGCGCCCGACGGCCTTGCTTCGCCCGAGGCGTCCGGCGCTTCCAACTTGTACCCCAGATACTCGCGAAGCTGTTCGCTGCGGTAGACAGGATCACCGTTCGGGTCGGTGCATTCGACCATCGCAGGCAAGGTTTCAATGAGCTGTCGAAGCGAGCGCTCACGCTCGCGCAAGACCTGTTCTACACGGAGCTGATCGTCGATGTCGTGACAAATGCCGAACCATTGCAGGATCTGACCGGTGGCGTCCCGCAAGGGGGCGCCGCGGCCCGACATCCAGCGATAGACGCCATCGGCGCGGCGTAGCCGGTAGTTTAATGAGAAGCTCTCGCCAGTGACGAAAGCCTCTCTAAGCGTGGCATCCATCTTCGCTGCGTCATCCGGGTGAAGCGCGGCCGTTATGGCAGCGGCGAGAACGCTGCCGGTCCCCTGATAGTCTTTCACGTCGTGGCCCAGGAATTCAATCAGGCTCTTGCTGAAGAAGACCGGTTCCCCATCCGTGTTTAACCGCCAGAGTGGGCTGGGCACCATATCGACCAGCTGCGAGAGTTCGCGTTCCCGATCGAATAGCCGTTGTTGGACGCGCACTTCGTCGTCGACATCGATGGCAACGGCATACCACTGCACGATCGTCCCGCTTTGATCGCGCAATGGCTCGCAGCGTCCATCCACCCAGCGGTATGCGCCGTCGGCGCGCAGCATGCGATATCTGTTGGAGAATGGTTCACCGGTGGAGAAGCCGTGCGTGGCGTTCTCACGCACGGAGGCAATATCGTCTGGATGGACGACAGAACGCATCATCGCGCCCGCGCGGGGCATGCCCGGCTTGTTCACGTCGATGGCATCGAATCCGAGGAAGTCCACCAACCGCTTGTTCAGAAAGCTCAGTTCTCCGCTGGCGGTCTGGCGGGCGATGAAGGCCGGCACCATGTCTACGAGCAGGGACAGCTCGCGCTCGCGATCGTGCAATGCGTTTTGAGCCCGCATCTGATCGTCGATATCAAGCGAAACGCCATACCACTCCTCGATCTCTCCTTCATGATTGCGACGAGGTTCGACCCGGCATTCCACCCAGCGATATCCGCTTTCAATTTCAAGCCAACGAAAGCGCAACGTCGCGCTACTGCCGGTCTCGAAACATCTTTGCAGCGTGTCCCCGACGGCCGAAGCGTCGTCCGGATGGATCAGCTTCTGAAGCAGACTTTCGATACTCTGCTCCCCGTGCGCTTCGAAGCTTGCGACAACCGAGCGGAAACGGTCTCGGAACTGTTTGTTGAAGTAGACTGAGCCGGTCGATGGCGTCGCGCTCCAGATGCGGACCGGCACTGCGTCGATCATCAGTTGAAGCTGCCTCTGACTACGGCGCAATGCGTCCTCGGCGTGGGTCAGATCATCGATGTCATGGCAAATGCCGTACCACTGAACGATCCGCCCTGATTGATCCCGCATTGGCTCTGCCCGGCTCGACATCCAGCGAAAGACGCCATCGGCCCGGCGCAGGCGATACCGCATAGCAAAGTCTTCACCGGTTTCGAGGCAATGTCGAAGCAGGTCGACGAATGCACCTGCCTCGGCGGGATGCACGGAGGCTTCGACCATGGCTGCCAGTCGGGTTTTTCCCGGTTTGTCCGTGTCACTAATGTCCAAGCCGAGAAAGTCGACCATGCGTTTGTTAAAGAAGGTCGGCTCGCCATCGGGGGTCAAGCGCCAAACGTGACTTGGCACCATGTTCACAAGGTGCAGCAGCTCCTGCTCCCGTTCGCGCAGTGCTGCCTGCGCGCTTACTGCGTCTTCGATGTCGACGGAAACGCCATACCATTGCAAGATCGTTCCGGCCTCGTCACGCATGGGCGCAGCCCGGCTCTCGACCCATCGATGGGGACCATTTGCGCGCCGCTGACGATATCTGCCCGCAAAGGTCGTGCCCGCCTCGAAGGCGCGTTTCAGCGCCTCATCGGTGGCAGTGCGGTCATCCGGGTGAATGTCCGTCAAGGATCGTCTTCCGTTGGCCGCAACCAGATCCGTCAGCGCCAGCCCGGTCGTGTCGGTGGCCCACTTGTTGAGGTAGCTCGGCGTTCCGTCAGGCGTGGCGCTCCAAATGAGAGCCGGAACGGCGTCGATCAAGCGTTGCAGCCGGAGTTCGCTTTGACGAGCGGTGGCGAGTGCCAGTTGGTGCTGCCTGGAAATGGCTGCGACGACAAGCGCCGAGAATGCGGAAATGACGAGGAAGAGCTGCAGCATGACCTGCTGTTGCCTTTGCGATCCGGCATCACCGATAAACTGGCTGTCTCCGGATATCGTGAGCGCCATCGTAATCAGCGTCAGGAGCGTCAAGGCAACGGCGGCACCTCGGAATTCGAAACGTGCGGAGGCCCAAAGCAGAAACGGCAAAATGATATATGGAGAGGGGAAGAAGCGAGCACTCAAGGAAAGGGCGGCAACGCCCAGGAAGATGAGGCAGAGAACGGCAGCCTCCGTCCAGCGTTCGACAGATGGATTTGACTCTCCGCGCCAGGAGCGGACGAGGACTAGCACCAATGGTGCTACCAGCAAGATGCCTGTCGCATCTCCAATCCAGAACAGTGGCCACACGGACGCGAATGTCTGGGATTTCACGCCGAACCAGGCAAGGGTTGCGCTCCCGACGGTCGCGCTTGCGAGTGGTGCTACTCCCGCCCCCAATATGACGAAAGCCAGGACCTGCTGGAGGGTTTCCAGTCGGACGGGGCGACCTATGGCGCTGCTTACGAGCATCGCACCCACGGAAGCGCAGAGCGCGTTGCCGACGAAGATCAAAAATCCTGCGGGAATTGGGCTGTGAAACCAGACAAGCTGGGCAAACATCTCGGCAAGGCAACCGCTGACGATCCACCATGGCCAACTGTAGGGAGAGGTGAGGATGAGTGTCGCCATAAATACGCCGCCGGGAGGCCAGATCGAGACGGTGATGCCCGGGACGATAGCGAGCACATTCGCGAATCCGCAGCCCAGCACGTAGGCTGCGAAGAACGCGACCAGATGCAACAGCTGTGGGCGGCTTGATCGAAACCGCCACCACTGTGAAGCAGGCCCGAGGGACGGTCGGTCGGTGGGCGCGCGCGGCAACGCGCTCGCCGCGGGCCCTGGCGACGTTCGCTCGCGCCCCTGAATAGGCTGGCTGACTGTCTCTGAATGGCTGTCGCCAACTCTAGAAGCTGATTCCATCGGCTGCTCCGATCGGACAGAGAAAGCCTGGGCGCAGTAGGCCCTACCAAGGCAGTATAAACGCATTCGGATGGGACGAACCTTCACCCGTTTCCCTTGATCCTATCGCAATCACAGCCATGCCGCAGCCTATGGAAGTCCATGATGCCTGCGGGGATTGTCAGCGCTCTGCCCTGCGGTTTCACGCAGAACCTCGACCGAGCGCTTCGAGACGTCGCGGCGATCGGCAGGTGCGCCGGTCGATCGGAACCATGCCTTACGGGTGGTGACAAGGCTATCTTGACGAAGGCTGGCTCATCTGCCGGTCTCGCGACGAGACGATAGTCCCGTTTGTGCCGAAGCAACCATCTATCGGCCTGGCTGCAGTGCATTAGGGAACCGTCTTGCCGTCCAGGTCGAGCTGCCAGACGAGGCCGAGAGTTACTCTTCGCCTATGCGGAGGTACAGCTTAGAATACACGGCGAGTTGTCATAGATTTCCATAGGATGCAGGGGAGACGCGGCGAGAATAGGATGGGCGGCTAGTTCGCGCAGTCCGGATATCGAGAACGACTGCTATGCAGAGCGCTGATAGTGGCTTCCTCGTCCTGCAGGAGAAGGCAATGACGAAAGCGTTCGACACACCTGACGAAATCGGGCTGGAAGCAATGCAGGCGGTGCGGATCATCGAAAGTGTGGTCGGCAACGCTTGGGCTGCGAACCCGGCCGGTGAGATCGTTTGCGTCAGCCCTGCGGTGCTGTCGCGGCTGGCCCTGACGCTTGAGGAGTTCAGCTCACAGTCGGATGGTGGTCCTCTCGGCTGGAGGAGAATGATCCATCCGGACGATTACGGACGGTCAATGGCGCTCTGGCACTGGTGCCTTGAATCGGGCGAGCACTTCAATATCGAGCATCGAACTCTGCGCAAAAGCGGCGCTTACGGTTGGAGCCGCACGTCTGCTCAGCCCTTGCGCGATGGTGATGATCGTATCCTTGGCTGGTACGGCGCCATAATCGACATCGAAACGTCTGACGCGGCCGCTCGTTTTGCCGATACGGCGGAGGCGGCCGTACAGGAATTGCCAAGCTCATTGAGCGCAATTCACCCCGACGATCGAACTGCAGCGGCGCATGCGGCCGCGCGTGCGTTCTGGACGGGTGTTCCCCAGGTCACGAGGCACAGACAGCGACAGCCCGACGGCAAGTATAGGTGGACGGAAACCCGTGCCGAGCCGGGGTACAGCGTCAGCGTCGACATCGACGAGTTGGTGACGGATCGCGAGCCTCGTATGGTTACGGCATCCGATACCGCTGGTGAGCCAGAACCATTGCGGTCTGCGAGAGCTGTCGAGAGCATATTCGGCAACGGCTGGGCGTTCGATGCGCGCGGACGCTGGATTTACCTGCATCCATTTGCGCAGAACTCGCTCGGCGTCACTGCGGAACAACTGAACGTTTCCGTTGACGAAGGTCACACGGCCTGGAAGCAATTGCTGCATCCGGACGATTACGAGCGGACCGCAGCGGCATGGAATCGTTGCCTCGAAACGGGGGATGACTTCAACGTCGAGTTTCGCTTCCGCCGCGTATCTGGAAGTTATGTCTGGGCCAGGACTGCCGCCCGGGCCGCCCGCGACGCCCGAGGCCGCATCGTGGGCTGGTTCGGCATCGCGCTCGACATCGATGTTTACAAGAAGACCGTTGAGGCGTTGCGTGGCCGAGAGCTCGAACTCTCGCAGCTTGTCGACATGGTCCCGGTTCACATCCGCCGACTGGGCCCCAACGGCGAACCGACCTTTTTCAACAAGCGCCTGCTTGATTTCTATGGGTGGAAAGATCTCGCACAGTTGGAAACACCGGCTGGCAGCCGGCTGGCGACGGCGATGGAAATGCTCGTGCATCCGGACGACTCCGCGCGCCTCCTGGAAGCGGTCCGCCATTCCGTTGCGACAGGCGAATCTTACGGAATGAAGTACCGCTTGCGCCGCTCGGACGGCGTCTACCGTTGGGTCGACGGGCGTGCGGCGCCGCTGATCGACCCGGAGGGGGGGATTGCAAATTGGTATGCGATCTCGATCGACATCGATGATGAGATGCGTGCACAGAACGCGTTGCGCGACCGCGAAAGAGAACTCCTACAGCTCGTCGATATCGTTCCCAGCCTGCTTTGGCGCCTGAACCGTCAGGGCGAGCCAACATTTTTCAATAAGCGGCTGATGTGCTTTCTGGGTCTGGATGCAGCGAGTTCCGATCAGCCGGACCCGCGCCGGCTGGCGGCCATCTTCAGAGGAGCCGTCCACCCGGACGATGCATCCGGTCTTGAGGACGCACTGAGCCGATCTATCGCCACCGGCGAAAACTTCTCGAAAAGGTTTCGGCTGCGCCGCTCGGATGACGTCTATCGCTGGGTTGAAAGCAATGCAGAACCCCTGCGCGACGACACTGGAAAGATCGTGCAATGGTACGGGCTGTCACATGATATCGACGATCAATTGCGGGTCGAAGAAGCGCTGCGCGAACGCGAGCGATCGCTTTGGCAACTGGTCGAGACATTGCCGGCGATGATCGACTGCGCCGCGCCAAACGGCGAGCCGGTCTATCGCAGCCAGCAGTTGCGGGAATTTCTCGGGTATAATCTTGAAGATCTGGACGGAACCGGGAAGTCTCGGCTGGACGCAACGCTTGATGCAGGGGTGCATCCCGACGATGTTGCAGGGGTCAAGGAGAAGTATGCGCATTCCCTGGCCACTGGTGAACCTTATGCGCGCAAACACCGTCTGCGGCGGTTTGACGGCGAGTATCGGTGGGTCGAGACCAGAGCGGCTGCCATGCGCAATCTGGAGGGCGCCATCATCCAGTGGAACGTGATTTGCCTTGATATCGATGGCGAGGTTCAGGCGCAGGACGAATTGCGTCTTGCGCAAGAGAGGCTTTCCAGAGCCAGCCAGTCGGCGAGCCTGGCTGAGCTTTCCGCATCAATTGCCCATGAGGTGAACCAACCATTGGCAGCGATCGTGGCCAACTCCAACGCCTGTCACCGTTGGCTGCTGGCCGAACCACCCAATCTCGATCGGGCAAAGATCACAGCCGAACGCATCATCCGTGACGCCAACTCTGCGGCGGAGGTCGTCAGCCGCATCCGCGCCCTGTTCAGACAGCGCGTCGAGCCGCAGAGCAATACCGATCTTGTGAACGTGATTGCCGAAGCAGTTCATCTCATCACAGAGGAGGCCATGCGCCGTCGCGTCCGGGTCGAGCTCGATATCGAGCGAGCCCTCCCGAATGTTGTCGTCGACCAGGTGCAGATCCAGCAGGTTCTGGTGAACCTCATTCGTAACGGTATGGACGCGATGGACGCCGCTGTTCGCGACCGCGTTGTTAGCGTCAGGGTCCATCGCGTTGGTGATTTTGTTGCGACCGAGGTCAGTGACCGTGGCATGGGTGTCGCGTTTCCTGAACGAATTTTCGAAGCCTTCTTTACGACGAAAGTGAATGGAATGGGGATGGGCCTGGCAATTTGTCGTTCGATCATTGAGTCGCACGGGGGGCGACTGTGGGTGCAAAACAATGAACCGAGTGGCGCAATCTTCACGTTTACGTTGCCGATTGAAGTGGAAGCGGCGGCATGACGAAGGACGAATACACAGTTTTCATCGTCGATGACGACAATCGGATCCGCGAGGCTCTGTGCGAGCTTTTGGCCTCACACGGTATCCAGTCGATCGCCTTCGGTTCGGCCGGAGACTATGTCAATTCAGAGAAACCAGACACGCCAGCCTGCCTGCTGTTGGATATCGAGTTGCCGGACATCAACGGTCTGGATCTTCAAAGTGAAATAGCGACAGGGGAACATCCACCGATCGTATTCATAACCGGTCACGGAGATATCCGTTCGTCGGTGCGCGCCATAAAGGATGGCGCGGTGGACTTTTTGACCAAACCGTTTACCGACGCGGATTTGATGGCCGCCATTCACACGGCCATTGCCCAAGACGAGAAAAGACGAGCCGAGCGCGCAGAGTTCGCAAAGCTGAGGCGGCGCTATCTCGACCTGACACCGCGCGAACGCGAGGTGCTGCCGCTGGTCATAAGCGGGCTACTCAACAAGCAGGCGGCCGCGGAACTCGGCATCAGCGAGGTGACCCTGCAGATCCACCGGCGAAATGTGATGCAGAAGATGAAGGCGGGTTCTTTTGCCGACTTGGTCCGGATCGCGGAACGTTTGAAGATCCCCATCACGCATGCCCGCAAGACCGGCGTGAAATCGATGGCTTTGCCGCATCGGCAGGTCGTCGCGATTGTTGACGACGATCCGAGATTGCTGGAGTCGCTGGAGGACCTCTTGGAGTCGGCCGGCTACTCGGCTCGCAGCTTTTCGTCGGGCCGATCGCTTCTTTCCGCTGGGCTACCGGGTTTGGATGCGCTCATCACGGATATCGGTATGCCGGGAATGGACGGGTTCGAACTTAGAGACTTGGTAAAGAGGAAAGAGCCGAGTCTGCCTGTTTTCCTGATGACTGGACGGCACGAGATCGCCGATCAGCTGAGTGTGCACGACCGGACTTGCTGCTTCAGAAAACCCTTCGATGCGCAGGTTCTGCTTGCCACGCTTGCCGCTGCATTGTCCGACCGAGATATGGAGGGGAGCGATGAAGCCTGAACTACTGCTCAAACCGACGGTCGTTTCGCACGCGCACCGTCAAAGCGAACGCCCGCTCGTCGTGATCGTCGATGATGCGCGCGGGATGAAACAGAGGCCAATCTGATGCAACACGCTCAAACCAAGGCGGAAAAGCTTGCGGAACCTATCGTCTACGTCGTTGACGACGACGAGGCGATGCGGGAAGCGTTGCTCGATTTGTTCACGGTGACCCAAAAGCGGGCGACTGCCTTCTCGAACGGTCCAGAGTTCTTGGAGACTGCCGACATTCAGGCGCCCGGTTGCCTTGTCCTGGATCTGCGTATGCCGGGCGGCACCGGCCTGGACCTACAGGAACATCTCCTGCTTGCCGGGAGCCGGCTGCCTGTCATCTTTCTGACGGGTCACGCAGACATTCCAACAAGCGTAAAGGCGATGAAGGCTGGCGCCATGGATTTCCTCACAAAGCCTTTCTCCGACCAGGATCTCCTCGAGGCCGTAGATCGTGCCATAAAGCTCGACGCCGAGCGCCGCAAAGTCGAGGCGGAACGCGACCGGATCCAGGCGCTGGTGGATACCCTTTCTCCTCGCGAGCAGGAAGTGATGTTTGCGGTGGTCAGTGGCCTTATGAACAAGCAGGTGGCCTACCAACTCGGAATTAGCGAAATGACCGTAAAGCTCCATCGGATGAGCCTTATGCGCAAGATGCAGAGCCGTTCGCTGGCAGATCTCGTTCGGAAAACCGAACAGCTACGACGCAATTGAGCGACGCGCGGACCCGCAGGATTCGACCCTAGTCAAGAAAAGGAGGCCGCCTGCCCTTGGTCAAACGGCCCCTAGGTGTGCCGGCCTTGGGCGGCCGTGCCGCGGGGAGGGGACTGCGGCACTCAGATAATCACCTCCTGACGAAGGTGCCGGCCAAGGATGGTGCTGGAAGCCTACCGTCTTTCACGCACCTGCATCACTATACGTTCGTATAGCGAAGCCGATCGCGACGCGAAGCCGGTTGTTTGTTGGACACATCACGCTGCGGACCGCAATGGGGCCAGGACGGCCGGAAAAGGGGCGCGACCGACTCTTGCGGTCGCAAGCTCAGGCAGCGACCTCACTGAAGCAGTTCCGACTTCCTTACGAGGTCGCTGAATGTACGTGCCTGCATCTTTTTCATCGCGCTTGCGCGATGAAGCTTGACCATGATTTCGCTGATCCCCAGTTCGAATGCGGCCTGCTTGTTCATGAGACCTTGGGTGACAAGCTTCATTACCTGCCGTTCGCGGGGGGTGAGGCTGGCCGCGCACTGGCGGGCATGTTTTCTCCTTGCAGCCACTTCCCGCTGCTTTTTTCCTTCCTCCATAGCTGCGGCCACCGCACAAAGCAGGTCATCCACCTCGAAGGGTTTCAACAGGAAATCGACGGCTCCCGCCTTCATGGCAGTGACGCTCGTCGGGACGTCTCCATCGCCGGTCATGAAAACGATCGGAAGGTCGAAGCCCGCATCCGACAGTTTCCTTTGATACTCGATACCGCTCATGCCGGGCAGTTTCACATCGAGCAACAGGCACCCTGCGGCCTCCGGGTCCCCCCTTTCGTCGAAATCCGCGGTGTCGACGAAGGCTTCGGCCTGTATTCCTGAAGAACAGAAGAGTTCCAGCAGCGCCGAGCGAATCCTTTCATCGTCGTCGATGATGTGGACTATGTTCACGTCGGTGGCTGCTTCGATGGGGTTTGAACGTTCGGGCATTGTTTAGCTCCCTTGATCGTCAGGTACCAACATCCACCCATTTTATCCGACGTGGTTCTGCTGGCTATAAAACGAAGGTTTGCTCTACCTCGACTGTCCGCCCGGTTGACCAGCCGCTGGCTTGCTGTCAGGCGCCGCAAAGCGAAACGCACGGTGCGATCGCCCGAAAGGTGACTTCGATCAGTTGTTCGGGAAATGCCAGGCGGGAAACCCCAATGAGGTTGCTCGCACATTCAGGCACCTCGGCTCCATACATCTCCTTGCGGACCTTGCCAGAAGCCGCAAATGCGGCATCGACATCGAGCACATAGAGTGTCTCTTCGACCACATCGTCGAGTGAAGCGCCGAATTCGGCAAGCACGGCGACGGCATTGGCGTAGGTCTGCCGCATCTGCTCTTCCATGGTTGAAAAATCGACCGGTCTTCCGGATGGATCCAGTTTTGCCGGGGCGACGAGGTTGCCGGCCCAGTCGTGGCTTAGCTGGCCGGAGACATAGATGATGCCTTTAACCTGCACGGCCTGAGAGTAGCCGTAGGCTTTTTCCCACGGCACACCGAAGTTTGCGGTCCGTTTTTTCGGGGAACACATGAAATCCTCCATTCCTTCCGGGTAGGCGGCGGCCGCAATTCGCAACCGCTCGAAGCTCAGTTCTGTTTCAGGTCGCGTGTGGCGACGAAGGGCGCCGAGGCGCCCTTCCACTCTCTACTTGGTGATAAAGCTGAGAATGTCCTGGTTGATGACGGCCGCGTGCGTGGTCGCCATGCCGTGAGGGAAGCCCTCGTAGATCTTGAGGGTGGAGTTCTTCAGAAGTTGAGCTGAACGGGGGGCGGAAATTGCCAGCGGAACGACCTGGTCGTCATCGCCATGCAGTACCAGGGTCGGCACGTCGATCATCTTGAGGTCTTCGGTAAAGTCGGTTTCCGAGAAGGCCTTGACGCCAAGATAGTGGGCATTGGCGGCTCCCATCATCCCCTGTCGCCACCAATTGTGGCTTACGGCTGCAGATGGTGTGGCGCCAGGACGGTTGAAGCCGTAGAAGGGTCCGTTTGCGATGTCGTGATAGAGCTGCGCCCTGTTGGTTGCGAGCGCCTCGCGGTAGCCGTCAAGCGCTTCGATCGGGAGCCCCTCGGGGTTGGTCGGCGTCCTGAGCATAAGCGGTGGTACCGCGCCGATCAGGACGAGCTTGGCCACGCGGCCCTCGCCGTGACGGGCGACGTACCGGGTCGCTTCGCCACCACCCGTCGAATGCCCGATATGGATCGCGTTGCGCAAATCCAATTGCCGCACGAGGGAGGCTACGTCGGAAGCGTAATGGTCCATGTCATGGCCACCGCTCACCTGCTCGGATCGCCCGTGGCCACGGCGGTCATGGGCAATGACGCGATAGCCTTTTGCGAGGAAGAAAAGCATCTGGTTGTCCCAGTCATCTCCGCTCAACGGCCACCCGTGATGGAACACGATCGGCTGCGCGTCGCGTGGCCCCCAATCCTTGAAGAAAATCCTGGTCCAATCTTCTGTCGTTACGTATCCGTGACCGGGTTGCTCGGCTGTCATGGCCAATCCTTTCTGTGCTGGTTTTGCCGCATCAAATGATGCGTTCAAGCCGCGATGCTCAGCTCGCGAAACACGGCCCTGACGTAGGCCCCTTCGCTAACACAAGACCGTTTTGACCCCCTGGCAGGAACCGTATTTCGGCGGGAGTAGCGGCTGGCAGGCGGCGTGAAGACGCTAGCACCTGGCGCATGGCGGGAAAGGTATACCTTGGTTTCGACGATCTCTCGCAGGCCGCCTGGACCCTGATGGCGTGGTCACGAAAAGTGGCGTTGCGGCAGCCTAACCAAACGTCACGCCGCTGCCCGGACTTTCAAGGCGCAAGGCATACACCTCGATCGAGGTTGCGATGCCGTCCACCATATGAGACCCGAGGCGTTCGGTTTGCGCATGGCACCCTGCTGTGTCCACGAACTCTTGCGAGAGAAGTGCGGGACGGCGCAGGCGTTTGGTGAGTGCCTCGAGCTTGAAGCCCCTGTTGATGGCAGAACCGATCACAGTGAAGTCGAGACGGTGTCTTGAACCGATGTTGCCGTAATTGACCGCGCCGAGGTGGATGCCCAAGCCGAAGCGCACGTGGTCGTCTTGCAGCCAAAGGCGAGACGCAGCCTGATACCCCTCCCGGACCGCCGCGATCAGGTCCATGCAGGCTTCCTTACGATCCATCGGAAAAATGGCAAGCAGACCGTCTCCGATAAATTTCAGGATTTCTCCGCCATGCTTTTCAATCGGTTCTCCGACGGCGTCGAAGAAGCTGTTCACCGATAATATGCGGCTGCGATCGCGTCCGCTTCGATAGGGAGTTCGAAGCGGCGGCTCTCAGGGTTGTCTAGAACACGGTGCGGCAAGTTTAGCCTCCTCGCTGCTAACCAGGGTCAACGGCCGATCGATGCCTCGCGGCGAAAAAGCGCCGTACGGGGCAACAATCGACCGTTACTCAGGCCAAGGCAGTCGCCTGGTTCATTCCTGACAGAAGCTCTCGGTCAATAGTCCCACCAGGCCGGAACCCAGCGGTAAAGGTCGCCGGCGGTTGCGACACGGCCGACCGATGGGAACGGCATGTGTGTTGAAACCAGCCAGGAGCCAGTCTCCGCAAGCTCACGCATAAGCCGAAGCCGGACTAGGGTCGCCTCTTCAGGGTCGTGTTCGAAGCCGTTGTGCCACTCGGGGTGGTCGAAGGAGACGGGGAAGAGGGCATCGCCGCCGAACATCAGCCGCTCGCCACCGGACGAAATGCGGACCACGCTGTGCCCGGGGGTGTGACCGCCGGTACGAGTGACCACCACGCCCGGTGCCACTTGGGCCTCTTCGTCAAAAGTCCGCAGATTGCTGCGATACGCTTTCAGAAAATCGAGGGACGCCTTGCGCGCCAGATCTGCGAGCGCCGGTGGCATGGCGGTAAGCGAGAAATCGGGCGCCTGCCAGAACTTGGTCTCGGCGGCGCACACCGGACGCGAAGATCCGGGCGCATGCGCTCCTTCACGCCTTCTACGAGGAGCCCACCGACATGGTCGAAGTGCATGTGCGTCAGCACCACGTCGGTCACGGCGGCAAGATCGACGCCGGCGGCTTCCATTCGATGGACGAACTGTCCGGCCCGCGGGAAATCGGGATACTCTTCGCCGAGACCGCTGTCGATGAGGATCGTCTGGTCGCCGCTGCGCACGACAACGGCGTTCAGGGCCCAATCGAAGGCAACCTTTGACAGAAACCTGTCATCGAGCCACGCGTCCCGCACCTCGGGTTCGGCGTTGGTGGCCATCGACTCGGCCGGTGGGGTCAAGATGCCATCGCTGATGACCAGTACGTCGATGTCACCGACCCGTACCGCGTAGCGTGAAGGAACCAGTTCATCCGGCGCGGGTCTTTCTTGCGTGACGACTTTTCGGGGAATTGTTTGTGCATTCGACATGATGCGCTCCTGTTTTCGCGGTTGAGATGTGCCGGTCAGGGTTACATCGCGGAGTCTAGGTTCGGGTCTTTTGGCGGTCGAGCTACACCTGAGTATGGGGCTGCTCGTGCTCGGCCCCCGTGAAGCGAGTTCGTGCGCTTCGATCGGCGCGCCACGCGCACGCTTTGCTTCCATGCTTGTCAACGGTGGATCGAGCGAATGTCACCAAACATGCGTATAGTTTCGGCGGTCAATTCAATCGCCTAGCCTGGGTGCGTTGCTCGGTCCGTGACATCACGAACGTGATGATTGGCACAACCGCAGGCGGACTGAACTCCATGACACCCACAGAGGTTAAATTGATCGCCCTGTCCGGTGCGCAGCCGCTGCTGGACGTATCGGAGTACTGCCGGCGCGCGGGCATCTGCGAAGCCGAGGAACGGAGACTGCTGTTGCTTCTTGGGCGACAGGCGTCCTGCCACGAACTCCAGATGAACATCGTACAGCGCCGAATGCGTGCACGTTAGCGAACAGTCAAGGTCGCCTTATCGAACGCACGCTCGCAAACCTGTCGTGGTCGAGGTGCCGGACAATTGCACAGCGCGCGCTCTGTTCATTACGCGCCGCAAGCGGCCATGGTCACTCCGGCAATCCTGCGAGCCGCAATCCGTCGGCAAACCGCTTGAAATCGTCCGGTCGATGGATCGGCAACCAATCGTGCAGATTGGAAACGCGCAACGCCGGATCAAGCTGCCTCAGGCGCCGCATATACCGACTTGCCTCGTCGGGACGGTTGGCAAGCGCATGGCTTGCCGAGGCAAGCGCGACTGCCACGAGCAAGCTCGGCAGGTTGGCGAGTGCCTTCTCGGCCCAGACCAGCGCATCGTCATAGTTACCGGAAAAGAAATGCGCGATTGCCGTTCCTGTCTGCATGCGGAACATCTCCGGGTCGAGCGGGCTCAGGCGAACGGCATGGGCGAGATCCTTGATGGCGCTCTCCGTTTCACCCCGAAAGACGCGCAGTACGCCACCCAGAAACCAAGCGAGTGCGAAGTTCGGATTGAGCAGTCGGGCCCTGTCGACCAACGCAATGCCGGCATCGAGGTCGTCGGCGAGATGACCGAGCGCGTGGCCGCCTCTCGTCAGCGCCACGGCATCGTCCCGGCCAAGCTCAACCGCAAGCCGCGCCAGTCGCGCGCCTTCGGCGATCTCTGCCGTGCGATCGAGCATCCAGCCATTGAGCTTTCGCCAGAAGAAGCACCAGGCGGCGCCGGCATAGGCGGAGGCAAATTCATTGTCGAGCTCGATCGCCTTGTAGAACAGCGGCAGCGCAGCCTCGAGCGCCTCGCGGGTGCCGCTGTGCAGTTTTGCCATGCCACGAAGATAGTAGTCGTAGGCGTCGAGACTTTCGGTCGGCTTGCGTTTGGCGCGCTCCATCTCGATCCGTTCGAGTTGCGGCGAAATCGCGCCGACGACGCTTTCGGCTATCTCATCCTGCAGCTCGAAAATGTTGTCGAACGTGCCTTCGAAGCGCTCGGCCCAGAGATGCGCACCGGTCGTGGCATCGACGAGCTGGCCGGTGATGCGGACCTTCTTTCCCGATTTGCGCACGCTCCCTTCCAGAACATAGCGCACGCCGAGCTCACGCCCCGCTTCGGTCGCTTCCACGGCGCGGTCCTTGTAGGTGAAGCTCGAATTGCGCGCGATGACAAAGAGCCAGCGGAACCGTGACAGTGCGGTGATGATGTCCTCCACTACCCCGTCCGTAAAATACTCCTGCTCCGGATCGCCGCTCAGGTTCTGGAAGGGCAAGACGGTTATGGAGGGTTTGTCGGGCAGAGGGAGTTCCGGCGCCACCACGGGTGCATCTCCAGAGCTGCCATCGACGCGGCCCGAACCTTGCGAAAGGATATCGTTTCCGACATCGACAAGACGGACCTCGCCGACGAAGCGGAAGCCCTTGCGGGGGATGGTGCGCACCAGTTGCTGTTCTTCGCCGCTGTCACCGATGGCCTTGCGAACGGCGTTTATGTGGCTGGTGATCGTCGATTCCGAGACGATCCTGCCGCCCCAGATGGCGAGCAGCAGATCATCCTTTCCAACGACTCTGTCGCGATTCTCGATGAGATGCACCAACAGGTCGAAGACCTGCGGACCGACGGCGACAACCTGCCCGCTGAGCGTCAGTTCCCGGCGTTCCGGATCGAGCAGATAGCCTGCGAACTTGAATTGCACCTCAGCCCTCCTGGTCGACTTTCCCTGGCTGGCGATTGCCATCCGCGGACAACTGCCACGCCATCGCGTCGTTAGAGCATCCCCCCACGATCACACAACCGCTTGGACGGACAATCAAGCTATCCACAAGGGAAATTCAAGACAGGCCCAAGGACTTCCCTGGTGCATAGGAGCAGTCTCAGCGCAGATCGGCGGCAATGGTGCAGTCGAGAAGAAGCAGAGTGAACCCATGAAGATCGTCGTCATCGGAGGCACCGGCCTTATCGGATCGAAACTTGTGAAGAGCCTGCGCGAGCACGGACACGATGTGCTTGCAGCCGCGCCAAATACCGGCGTCAACACGATCACGCGTGAAGGCTTGGCCGCAGCGATGGATCGGACCGATGTGGTCGTCGACGTCGCCAACGCGCCGGTTTGGGACGACAAGGCCGTCCTCGAATTCTTCGAGACGTCGGGGCGCAACCTGTTGGCCGCCGAAGCTGCCGCCGGCGTGCGTCATCACATCGCGCTGTCGATCGTCGGCAGCGAGCGGTTGCCTGATAACGGCTACTTCCGGGCAAAGGTCGCGCAGGAAAACCTCATCAAGGCAGCCGGTATCCCCTACACCATCCTGCGGGCCACGCAGTTTTTTGAGTTCGTCGGCGGCATCGCGCAATCGGCAACAGTCGACGGAGAGGTTCGCCTTTCACCCGCGTTGTTCCAGCCCATCGCCTCCGACGATGTCGTGGCGGCGCTTGCCGATATTGCACTCGCGCCGCCCGTCAACGGAACGATCGAAGTCGCCGGACCGGAGGCCATACCGCTCGACGAGGTGGTCCGGCATTTCCTGCGGGCGATCAAGGATGATCGGAAGGTCGTCCCGGACGTTCACGCACGCTATTTCGGCGCACTCCTGGACGACCAGTCGCTGACCCCCGGCAAGAACCCGCGGCTCGGTGCAACTCGGTTCGACGATTGGGTCGGCCAACAGGTCGGACACTGAAATCGCAAGTATCGGGAATGGGGCCATGCTCGTGCTTCGACATGGGGGTCCGACATCCCCTTTGCCGTGACGACGCCACGAAATCCAACAGGGACTGGGACAATGGATACGCTCGAAGACAAGATTGCCGCCGCCACCGGCACCGCCTCAGTCGGCGTCGCTCCGAAGCGATCCAGCAAGAAGAAGAAACTCGGCGTGTTGCTTTGCCTCGGCGCCGTGGTGGCCGTCGCAGGCGGCTGGGCCTGGGCCCGTCCGGGCAGTGAGGCGTCGACGGATAACGCCTATGTTCGTGGCGATGTCACCTCGCTTGCACCAAAGGTTGCCGGCTACGTCGTGGCCGTCGAGGTCCAGGACAACCAGAGCGTTCGGGCGGGCGAAGTGCTTTTCCGGATCGATGACAGGGACTATCGCGCTCGCCTTGCGCAAGCGGCGGCCAATGTCGAAGCTGCCAAGGCTCGGCTTGTCAACGTCGATGCGGAGACTGAGCTCCAGCACGCCCTTATTCGTCAGGCCGAAGCCCAGAAGCTATCGGCCATCGCAGAGATGAATCTTGCCGCCAAGGCATATGAACGCCGGCGCGAACTGATCCGCAGCAACACCATCAGTCAGGCGCATGTCGACGAAAGCGAAGCGGCGCGATCGAAAACGGAGGCAGGCGTATCTGCGGCCTCTGCGACGATCGAGGCGCAGAAGCAACGCATCACCGTGCTCGCGGCGCAGCGTGAAGCCGCCGTCGCGGCCGTGGCACAGGCAGAAGCGGCGCGCGACCTTTCTCAGATCGATCTGGAGAGCACGACCGTCCGCGCCCCGGTCGGTGGGGTTATCGGCAACCGCCAGGTTCGCGTCGGCCGGTTCGTCGCGCCTGGCACCACCCTGCTCGATATCGTTCCGGTCGACGATGTGTGGGTTGTTGCCAATTTCAAGGAAACGCAGCTTGAACACATCCAGCCGGGGCAGAGCGTTCGCATCACTATAGACAGCTATCCGGGTCAGACGCTTGACGGCACAGTCGACAGCTTCGCGCCGGGCAGCGGCTCAGCCTTCAGCCTGCTGCCGTCAGACAATGCAACCGGCAACTTCGTGCGCGTCGTCCAGCGGGTCCCGGTCAAGATCCGGTTTGCCAACAACCCTTTGACTGGGCGGCTGGTGCCAGGTCTGTCCGCAAGGGTGGACGTTGATCTCAGGAGCGGGTCATGACCAGGCACGTAGCCATCACCAGGAACCGCGACACGTCTGCGTCCGGAGTGTTGCTCGTCATAGGTATCGTGCTGGCGGCACTGACAGAGGCGATTGCGAGCACCGTTCTTTCGCTCGGACGCGGCGATATCATCGGTGATACCTACGCCACTCCGGACGAGTTCGCCTGGCTCGACGTCGGTTATACCGCCTTCAAGCTCATCGGCTTCATGGTCGCCGCTTCGATGCTGACCCGCATCCGTCCGCTCAGTCTCGTGATCGGATCGACGCTCATCATGGGGCTTGCGTCCGGGATGGCGTCCGCGACGACGTCGCTGGATCTTTTGATTGCCCTCCGGATCGTTCAGGGGCTTGCCGGCGGGGTCCTGCTCGTTGCAGGGCAGGCCACCATCTTCTTTGCTTTTCGGAGCGCCCATCAACCAATCCTTCAGGCGCTGTTTGCAATGGGCGCGGTGGTCGCGCCCGCAACGCTCGCTCCGACACTTCAGGGGTGGCTGCTCGACAGCCAGTCCTGGATCTGGATCTTCTACTGCAACGTCGTCCTGTCTCTCGGCGCTACCGGGCTCCTCTTGATGGTTGACGATCCGACACCCTTCATGACGAGGCAACGTCCATTTGATTGGGTCGGGATTACGCTCGTCTCGCTGGCACTTTTCTGCTTCACCTATGTCTTCAGCCAGGGAAGCCGCTGGGACTGGTTTGAACAGCCGCGCATCCTTTGGCTCTCGGTGGTCGGCGTGGCCTCGCTATTCTTGTTTCTCGGGCAGCAGGTGCTGCGCAAGGGCACCGGCCTCCTCGATTTTACCGTGTTCAGATCGGACGATTTCGCCTTCGCCTTCATCGTCAGTTTTGTCGCCGGAGCGGCGCTGTTTGGCAGCGCGTTCCTGATCCCGTCTTTTGCCGTCTCCGTTCTTGCTTTCACGCCGACCGATGCGGGCCTGCTGCTCCTGCCGAGCGGTACCCTCTTCGTCGGGGCCTTGCTTTTTGCCGCCTTTCTCATGCAGGTCCGTCGGCTTCCTCCGTTCGCGACCGTGCCCTTCGGTATCTTGATGATCACGGTGGCCATGTGGATGCTGTCCGGCTCGACCAGTGAAAGCGGTGCCGCCGACATGATGGCTGCGATCCTTTTGCGCGGCCTCGGCCTTGGTTTCCTGTTCCTGTCGATCACGCTGATTGCCTTTACCAATCTCGACAGGCGAAACCTCGCCTCCGGCATTGGACTGTTCAACACCGGGCGCCAGTTCGGCGGTCTTGTCGGCGTTGCCGGGCTTCAGACCCTTATCGACCATAACGTCGCCGCAAACGTCGCGGTTCTTGGATCAAGCGTCAATGCGGGAGGTCAGGCTGTCATCGAACGTCTGGCCGGCACGACAGCCATGCTCGCGGCGCGTGGCATGGATGCTGTTCCCGCCAGCCGAGCCGCGATGGCGCTTCTCGGCCGCGCAGTCACCGGACAGTCAATCGTGATCGCCTTCGACACGGCGTTCACTGCCGTGGCGCTGCTGTTCGTCGTCGCAGCGCCCGTGCTCGTGGCCATCAAGGTCGGATTCGCCAGGCGAGCCAAAGCACGCCACACGCACCCCGACCGTTGACCGAACGGGCCGCCCTAAACCCAGGTATAGCTCGACCGTCAACATCGCTCGAACCTAGAGTCCAAGCCGTGAACTCTTCGATCAGGCAAACAGGAGGGCGTCATGTCGCCGCTAGAAGCAAGATCCCATACGAACACGACTTTGGAGCCCGCGCCGCCCGGTCGGTCGGCTCCAGAAGAGCTGGTTCCATCGCGCTACGCGGTGCGGGTCGGTGACATAGAGGTGCTGGTGGTCAGCGATGGGGTGCTGCCCTTGCCAACCACGATGTTGGGACACAATGCCGACCCGGCCGATCGGGCAGCCTGGCTTGGAGACATGTTCTTGCCGCAGGATGCTTTCGACTGGTCGCTGAACGTGGTCGTGGTGCGAAGCGGTGCCCAAACCATTCTCATCGACGCCGGGCTCGGCATGGATCCGGACTTGAACCTGCCTCGGGCGGGTCAGTTGATCAGGCGCCTGGAGGCTGCGGGTATCGATCTCGCAGCAGTGACCGACGTGGTTCTTACCCACATGCACATGGACCACATTGGCGGACTGCTCGTCGATGGCGTGAAGGAGCAACTGCGCCCGGATTTGCGGATCCACGTGGCGGCCGCCGAGATCAAATTCTGGGAATCGCCGGATTTCTCGCACGCGGTCATGCCGCAGGGTTTCCCGGACGCGCTCCGGGCAACTGCCAAGCGCTTCGCGAACGAGTATCGCAACCATCTTCGACCGTTCGAGGACGAGTGCGAGGTCGCGCCGGGCGTGGTTGCGCAGCGCACGGGCGGCCATACGCCCGGGCACTGCGTGGTCCGCGTGGCCTCGGGAGGCGACCGGCTGATGTTTGCCGGCGATGCCCTGTTCGCCGTCGCCTTCGACCATCCCGACTGGTACAACGGCTTTGAGCACGACCCCGAGGAGGCTGCTCGCGTTCGGGTGCGTCTCATGAAGGAACTGGCCGAGACAGGATCGTCGCTGGTGGCCACGCACCTGCCTTTCCCGTCCGTCGGACATGTGGCGATCGATGGCGATCGCTTCCGGTGGGTTCCGGTATTCTGGGACTACTGACGTCTCCAACTGAGCGAATGGCGCGCAAGAACCATCGGTTCGCGTGCATGGCGACAAGGGCGGGTTCGCCCTTGTCCTTTTCAGAGCAAGGTGCCGCTAGCCGGCCGTAGCGGAGGGAGAAACGCTGCCTCGCCACGGGAGTGGAAATGGACCAGCAAACGCAATTGTTTCCCGTCCTCGTCTGTATTCTGGGCATCGCCGGAATTGTCGTCTGGCATCTGCAGGGCAGGGCGCGCCCAACGGCGCGGCTGGTCGTGCAGATCGCCTTCTTCGCATCGATGACGGCAGCGCTCGCCTGCAGCGGCCTCAATCCGTTTCGCTACGACCGGACCGGTCTCGATGGCGCGCAGACACTGCTCGTGACGGCAAAGACGCTCTGGTGGGTTCATCTCTCCTGGGCGGTGATCGGGTTCGTCCGGCTTTACCTTGTCCTCGACGGACGGCCGCGGGAAGCGCGACTGATCCAGGATCTGGTGGTCGCCGTCGTCTATCTCGGCGTGCTGCTCTCTACCCTGGCATTCGTCTTCGGTGTGCCAATAGGGGGCCTGCTGGCGACGTCGGGCGTCATTGCGATCATTCTCGGCCTCGCGTTGCAGAGCACTTTGGGTGACGTCTTCTCGGGCATAGCGCTGACCCTCGGTCGCCCTTATGTCCTTGGTGATTGGATCTGTCTCAGTGACGGAACGGAAGGCCGGGTGGTCTCAAGCAACTGGCGGTCGACGCATCTGCTGACCGCGGCCCACAATCTCGTGGTCCTGCCCAACAGTGTCCTGGCAAAGGTGGGGCTGACCAACATCAGCCAGCCCGACGAGAACCACCAGATCGTCGTGTCGGTTCGCGTGGCTCCAACCCGCATGCCGCATATGATCGTCGACGTGATGAATGCTGTCCTCGACAGTTGCAACGCGATCGTGAAGCAGCCGGCTCCAACCGTCGGGCTTGTGGGGATCGATGCCAGCGCGATCACGGTGGAGCTCCAGTTTCGGGTCACCAGCCCGGCGCAGCGCGGCCCAGCGCGCAACGAAATCATCGACCTGGTCTATCGGCATTGCAGGGCGCATGGTGTGCAACTGGCCCTGCCTGCCGAGAGCCCGCTGATGCAGGACCTTCGCATGTCCGACCCGCAGCACGCCGTCGCGCCGGCACAGGACCTGATCGACGCGATCCCGATCTTCTCCAATCTCAGCCAGGAAGAACGCGATACGCTTGCGGCCGCGGCGACGCCGCGCAGCTTTGCCGCCGGGGCCGAAATTGTCAGAGAAGGCCGGTCGCTCGAAAGCCTGATGATGATCAAGAACGGCGTGGTGGCGATGAAGAGCGGCGATGTGGAAATCGCGCGCCTGGCCCCCGGTGATTTCTTCGGCGAGGACGGCCTGTTGGCAGGAGTGAAGGAGAAACACGACCTCCATGCCGTCACCCGCCTTACGGTCTATCAAGTAGATCAGGCAGCATTCGCGCCGCTTTTGTCGAAGCGCCCGGAAATCGCGGAGGATCTGGCAATCCACCTGGCGCAACGGGAAGCGATCGGAGCAAGTTCGGAATTGCCAGCGAACCAGCGCGAGCGACGCAAGCTGGACCTGCTTCATGCGATCCGATCCATCTTTCGAAGCCAGCGTGAAAGCGCGAACGGTTGAAGCGGAGACGCGGCAGTTCGCACGCGGGCACAACTTCTGCCGAGACAAAATCGCCGCTGCGGCAAACCTACGTATATCTGTTTCTCTCCGGAGGCCGGCCATACGATCCCACGCATTGCCAACAACGTGAATGGAGGAGAAATCCATGCGAAAACTAGCGATTGGCTTGCTGTTTGCGACGCTGATCACCGGACCGGTAGCGGCCTCCGACGAGCCCTATAATGCCAAGGTCACAGTGGTGTTCGACCACGCCCTTCCGAATGTGCCGGGCAAGAGCATGCGCGGCGTCCTGGTCGAGTACGGCCCGGGGGGCCACAACCCGTCACATACCCACCCCAAGAGCGCTTTTATCTATGCGACGGTGATCGAGGGCAGCATCAAGAGCCAGATCAACGACGGTGCGGTGAAAGTCTACAAGACCGGCGAGAACTGGATCGAAGTCCCAGGCGATCATCACCGCGTAAGCGCGAACGCCAGCGATAGCGAGCCGGCGAAGATCCTGGCTGTTTTCGTTCTCGATACGACCGAAACGAAGATGGTGCTGCCCGCAAAGTAAAGCCCTTCTTCCCATTCAAACACGGTGATCCATAGACGAGCTTGCAAGGAGCAGAACCATGAAAATCGTCATTATCGGCGGGACCGGCCGCATCGGGTCAAAAGTCGCAGAGCGCCTCAGAAGCAAGGGCCACGACGTCGTGCAATCGGCGCCGTCCACGGGCGTCGATACACTGACTGGTGAAGGGTTGGCCGAGGTGCTTGCCGGCGCTCAGGTGGTGCTCGACGTCAGCAACTCGCCATCCTTCGAACCGAGCGCCGTGCTTTCGTTCTTCGAACGGTCGACCTCGAACCTGCTTGCGGCGGAGCGGGCGGCCGGTGTCGGACACCACGTCGCACTCTCCATCGTCGGTATCGAACGGTCGCCCGACAATGGCTATTTCCGCGCCAAAGTCGCACAGGAGACCCTGATCAAGAAAGGTGGCGTTCCGTACACCATCGTAAGGTCGACGCAGTTCCTGGAGTTCCTCGGCGGCATTGCCGATGAGGCAACGGTCGACAGGACCGCCAGGGTCTCGTCCGGCGCGTTCCAGCCGATCGCCGCAGACGACGTCGCGACCTTCGTCGCAGAAGCGACGATCGGCAAGCCTGAAAACCAGACGATCGAAATCGCCGGGCCCGAAAAGAAGCCCATGAGCGAATTCATTTCCGAGTATCTGGCAGCTGTCGGCGATGGCCGAAAGGTTGTTGCCGACCCGGACGCCAAGTACTTCGGCACGCGCGTCGACGATCAGTCACTGGTTCCTCTCGGATCCGCCAAGCTGGGTCAACTCGACTTCAGGACATGGAATGCCCAACAACCTCAGGCGGCAGCCTAAGATCTTTCCGTCGGGGTCGATGCGGCGACGAGACGCGCACCGGCCCCGACGCCTTTGTCTCCGGTGCGGCCACGCGCTCGAAGCAAAGAGAGAATCCAAGGTTTACGATCCACGTCTTCATCGGTCATGATGGAAATGGCAGCCGGCGACCGTCTCGAAGCTCGCAGAGGCTGGTTCGCGCAGACTTGATGTTCGACAGAAACCCGGCCCGTGCCGGCAAATCGCCGGCGCACATGATATGAAATGCCAAGGTTATTTCGACGAACAGGAAACGGTCGGGGGACCGGGCCATGGCCAATCTTTCTATCGAACCCGCTGCGTCTCGCGACCCGCTTTCACTTGTGGTCGGTGCAACAGCCTGCCAGGTGATCGGTGGCCTCGTTCCGCAAATGTCGCCTTTTGTGGTCGCGGGACTGATTGACGGTCTTGCGCTGTCCGAGCGCGACGCCGGTATTATCGCGTCGGTCGAACTCCTGGCGCTGGCCGTCACCGCTATCCTCGTCGCGCCAGTGCTGCCGCGACTATCCTGCCGGCGCGCCGGGATGTCTGCGCTTGTCGTGACCATGGCGGCCCAGGCCGCCTCTGTCGTACCGGACGGATGGACTTCGCTGGTCTTGTTGCGCGGCATTGCGGGCATCGGTGAGGGAGCGCTCTATGCCATGTCACTCAGCCTTGTCGCGTCGCATTGCCGCAATCCCGAAAGGATCTTCGGTCTGTTCCAACTCGTCTGGGCAATCGGCAGCGTGGCACTGTTTGGCATCGGTGGCGAGGTGACAGCAGCCTATGGCCACCGAGGGATTTTTGCGCTGTTGGCGGGTTTGACGCTGGCCTTTTCTCCGCTTCTTCTTCTCATGCCGGATCTCAAGACCCTGAAGCATCCGGTCACCCGGACGCCACCGTCTGTGCCGCTTTTCGGAAGCCTGCTGTTTGCTGCGATTGTTCTTTACGTCGCGGTCTCCGCCGGTCTCTTTGCCTTCAGCGGACCGATGGGCGAGCGCATCGGTCTGGACACGGCCGCGGTCGGATACATCCTCACCCTGTCGACCATAGTTGGCCTTGCCGGGGCGGGCGCGGCGACGGCACTGAACGTTCGCTGGGGACGAACGATCCCGATCTCCGCATTCTGCCTTGGCTACGTGGTGGTGACGCTCGTCCTTTGTCTCTGGGAGAACGCGGTTGCTTACAGTGTTGCGGTCATCGTCTCCGCCGTCCTTTACTACTTTTCACTGCCGTATCTTTTCGGCCTGGCCGCAGCGCTGGACCAAAGCGGGCGCTGGGCGGCCGCAGCCGGATCGGCGTATCTGCTCGGATTTGCCGCCGGGCCAGTCTTTACAGGGGCCGTGATTGCAGCGTCGGGGTATGCAAGCCTCGCGGCGGTCTGCGTCAGCATGACGATTGCTGCCTGGGCCCTTGCCGTGTCCGTCGTCGCCCGCGCCTTCAACGGACGTCGCCTGGTCGGCCGCCTCCCCAATTCGCCGGCTTAGGTTGATATCCTAGGTCGCCGAGGCGACGGGCAGAGCGAAGGTGACCGTGGCGCCCAATGTCTCGTTGTTGGCCACCCATAGCTTCCCGCCATGGGCTTCCACGATCGATCGGCAAATCGGCAGTCCCATGCCCATGCCGTTGCCCTTCGTCGTAAAGAACGGTTCGAACACGCGCTCCGGATCCTTGAATCCGCTTCCGGTGTCCTCGACCGAGATCCTGATGGTGTCGAGGTGATCGTGGCTGGACACGATCTTCAGTGAACGCAGGGGGTTCGTCGTGTCCATGGCCTGGATGCCGTTGCGGATGAGGTTTACCAGGACCTGCTGAACCTGAACCCGATCGAGCGCCACTTTGGGAAGATGCTGGTCCAAAACCAGGTCGATGCGGGTCGTCGTTGCAGCGATCTCATCTGACATCAGATCAAGCACCTCGTAAACGAGGCGGTTCACGTCTTCGACCGCCCGTGACTGCGGCTGGTGTTTGAAAAGCGCTCGGATGCGGCTGACCACCTCGACGGCCGCCGCAACGTCCAGGGTGATGCGCTCTGCTGCGCGCTTGCCGCGCTCGATGTTCGCAGGCTCGGCCGAAAGCCAGCGCAGGCATGCGTCAGCGTCGGCGGCGATCGCCGCCAGCGGCTGGTTGACCTCGTGTGCGATTGAAGCGGAAAGCTGCGACAGATTGGCCGCCTGGGTCGCCCGCGCAAGCTTCTCGGCCGAACGGCGCAAGGCAGCCGTTGTTTGCACCTGATCCTCGATATCGTGGCAAAGGCCGAACCACTGGACGATGTTGCCGTCCTGATCCCGCATGGGCTCCGCACGGCCGGACATCCAGCGATAGACGCCGTCTGCCCGAAGCAACCGGTACCGCATCGAAAATCGCTCCCCGGTCGCAAGGCAGCGGGTGAGCTCTGCATAAACAGCGTCCGCGTCGTCCGGATGGAAAATCGTATCCATGACGGATGCAACGTCACTCACGTTTGAGAGATCAAGACCCAGATAGTCCGCCATGCGCCGGTTGACGAGCGTAGTGGTGCCGTCGGGTGTCAGGCGCCAAAGATTGCTCGGAACCATGTCGACCAGCAAGGATAGCTCGACCGAGCGAGCACGCAGGCTCTCCTCGGCCTTCTTCTGGTGCTCGATGTCGATGGTCTGCCCATGCCAGACCGTAACGCGACCGTGTGCGTCCCTTGACGGTCTGCCCGACGCGCGAAACCAGCGAAACGCGCCGTCCGCGCCACGCAGACGGTGCGCGCTGTCAAACGGCTCGCCGGCGTCCATGCTCCGCCGCCAGGTCGTCGCCACAAATCGCTGATCGTCCTTGTGGATGCGTTCAAGCCACGCACCGTGGTCTTGCAGGCCATTGCCGAAATATGCGTCCATGCTTCGGTTGCGATAGATGAACCGGCCGGCCGGATCCATCGACCACATGTGGCCGGGGACGTTGTCGAGAAGGTCAAGCGCGAACTCGGCGCTGTTGCGAGTATGTTCGCGAAAGGCGGCGTCTTTCCTTAGTCCGTCGTCGTTGGACATCTGTCGCTCCGCAGAAGACGACGGTCAAGAAAAGGACTTCACGCCGAAGCTCGGCGGCGGACCGGCAGCCTTGGTGAATGGATGGCCGCATTATATCCCGAAGGCCCTCGTTTTCAATCTGACCTGCTGGAGGCGGGCGGCCCGCGATCGTGCGGCGCATAAACGGATGTATAGCTGCCGCACGCGGCGCGCTTCCGGCACGATAACAAGCGACCATAACGGTCGGTTATGTCAGGCGGAGGACGAAGCAACATGACCCAGCGGTTCAATTATTCCAAGCTTTCGCCCGGCATGGTCAAAGCCATGATGGCGCTCGGCAACGAGATCAGGAATGGCTCGATCGAAGAGACGATACTCATCCTCGTCGACATGCGGGCGTCCCAGATGAACGGATGTACGTTCTGCATCGATATGCATGCCAAAGAAGCGATCATCCATGGCGAGCGGCGGCTGCGCCTGTTCCATATCTCGGCCTGGCGTGAGTCCACCTTGTTCTCGCAGCGAGAGCGGGCCGCGCTTGCCTGGACGGAGGCGCTGACGAAGCTCGCCGACGGTGGCGTTCCCGATGAAGTTTACGACAGAGTGAGGGGTGAACTGTCCGAGCAGGAGATTTCCGATCTCACGTTCCGGATCATGGCGATCAATGCCTGGAACCGCATCAGTGTCGCGGCCCGCGCCGTTCCTGGTTCCGCCGACAAGGCTTACGGGTTGGACAAGGCCGGTCTCTAGATGGATATCTGTCGGGCAATGGCGGCCCTCTTTATGCTTGCCTGCTTTGTCGGCTGTGCCGCGCAGCGGGCCGAGGTCACAGCGCAGCCCGTTGCCACATCACCGACGTTGCAAGGCGGCCAGCCTGTTCGAACGCAACAAGGGTCCGGGGCACAAGACCTCCTGTACATCACCGACAGAGAGCCGACCGCCGATTCCGGCAACCGGCTGTCCTACGGTGCAAAGCGGGCGATCTACTTGAGCTTCGGATCGGTATCGATCGCCCCAAGACGCTACGCTTCTGCCGGGAGGAAAGAATTCCGGGTCGACGCCGTTTCCGAGGCCGGCCGGTTTCCGGCAACGCCCTACGGCGTCGTCGCGACGGCGAACGGACTACGCCGCACTCCGCAGGCGGTCGCGGCGCATGAACAGGCCTTCGCGTCGCTGCAGGCTCAAATTGGCCGGCGTCTCGCAGCGGCCGAACGCAAGGAAGTCGTCGTCTTCGTTCACGGATACAACAACAGCTTCGAAGATGCGGCACTCGCCACCGACGAGATTTGCCGATCGCTGCAAAACCAGTTTGTCTGCATTGTCCTGACATGGCCCGCCGGAGGCGCCGGCGGTTCGTTCTTTGGCTACAACATCGACCGCGAGTCGAGCGAGTTTGCGGTTGCGGACTTCAAGAAGGCCGTTCGCGTCATCGCCGGAACGAAGGGTGTCGAGAGGCTTCACCTCCTGGCCCATAGCCGTGGAACCGACGTGCTGGCGAGTGTCGTCCAGCAGCTTGCCATCGAAGCGTATGTCAGCCGATCCTCGCTTTGGCAGCGGTACAAGATCGCGAATGCTGTGTTTTTCGCTCCCGATATCGATCTCGATGTCGCGTCTTCCAAGTTGTTTGCCTGGGTCTCTGACCCGGACCTTGCCTTCGGAAGCAAATCGACCCCAAGCGCATTGCCCTCGCAAGGCTCCATGCACCTTACGGTCTATTCGTCTCCAAGGGATGAGGCGTTGAAAGCCTCGACGCTGATCTCCGGCAGCGCGTTGCGGCTTGGTCAGCTCGCCGTCGGCAACCTTCCCAGTGACAGGGGCGAGGCGGCGTCCAAATGGGCAGGATTGCACATGGGAGGGCTGGTCAATTTCGTCGAGTATTCCGGCGGCAGCGGCTTTATCGGCCACAGCTATTTCTTGTCCGACGCTACGATCAAGACAGACCTGGTTGCGCTGATCCGCGACAGAGCCAAGGCCGGTGACCCCCGACGCCAGCTCGTGGAAATCAAGCGCCCATTCTGGCGGACGTCGGATGCTCAACAGGCGGCGCGATGATGGTTGCAACACGTCGGGAGTTACTGTTTACCCCAAGACTAGGCTGCCTCGTTCGTCCCGGCAGAAATGTTGGGACCCGAGCGTTCTGGCGGTGCGAGGCCGCTGTTCGCGCGCTTTTGGTCAGTCAGAAAGGGCTGCGCGGTGAATGGAGGCGCGGCTCGGCTGCCTCACCATCACTCGGATCACTGATCTTGCCCCGACCGTCATGCGCTTAGGACAATCGCTTCCATGACGGCTGCAAGCAGCATGCGCGCACCTGTTACGGAGTGCTCTGGCTCGACATATTCGGCCTCGTTGTGGCTAAGCCCATCGCGGCAAGGCACGAAGATCATGGCCGCCGGCGCAACACGACTGACGAACAAGGCATCGTGGAAGGCGCCGGAGAGCATGCGCTTGGTCTTCAATCCGAGCGACGCGGCGGCGCGATCGAGGCCGGCCAGCAGGTCTTCCGAAAAGGCAGCCGGCGGCATGTCGAAGATCTGCCTCAATTCGCTCCGGCAGCCGGCGGCTGCGGCAGCGTTGTCGCAGGCGCGCCGGGTCTGGTTTTCCAACGCGTCGATGACCGTAGTTTCCGGATGCCTGAGGTCGATGGTGAACGTCACCAAGCCCGGAATGGCATTCACCGAACCCGGCTCGACCGCAAACCGGCCGACGGTGAAACGGACGCGCGGATCGCCCGGCATCGTGCCCTTGTAGAGCGGTTCGAGCGCGGCTATGGCGGCCGCCATGGGATCGCGACGGAACTCGAGTGCCGTCGTGCCGGCATGCGCTGCCTGGCCCCTGATCGTCACCTCCAGCCACCGCGTACCCTGGATGCCGTAGACGATGCCGATCGGGGTGTTTTCCTGTTCGAGCGACGGACCCTGCTCGATATGAAGTTCGATATAGCCGGAGATCGGGAAACCGAGTGGACGCATTTCGGCCTCCGGCAAGGCGTGCAGCGTTGCCTTCAACTCCTCGACGAACCGGGCGCCGTCGCGACCGCGAAGATCGGACCAGGCGTCAGGGATCGTGGCCGCGGCGAAGGCCATGGAACCCATGGTCCCCGGTTGGAACCGGCTTCCTTCTTCGTTGGTCCAGGCAACAACCTCGATCGGCAGATCCGTTGCGATCCCGGCATCCTCAAGGCTTTCCATCACCTCGAAGGCCGAAAGGGTTCCCAGAGCGCCATCGAAGCGTCCGCCGGTCGGCTGGCTGTCGAGGTGGCTGCCAATGACGAAGGGGGGCTTTTCGGGAAAGCGGCCTTCGCGCCGGATGAACAGGTTCGCCATCGGATCCTGAAACACGCGAAAACCGCGCGCGAGCGCGCGCTCGGCCAGAAGGCGCCTTGAGGTGCGATCTTCGGCCGACAGGGCCTGTCGGTTGACGCCGCCGGCAGGCGTCGCCCCGATCCTTGCGAAGTCATCGAGGCGCTGCAGCAGTCGCTTGCCGTCAATTTCGATGCGAGAGGTCATGGTCGGCTCCTGACAGGTCGTCCCGATCAGCCGTAGGCTGCATCATGAAAGGCGATTTCCAGTTGCTGTGCGCGCCCGAAGATAGCGCTCAGACGTTTGCGCTCGGAAACCTCGAGCGTGTCGCCGGCGGCGTCGAGCTCTTGCTTCAGCCACTTCGCCTGCGCCGCGAAATCATCATCCGCATGCATTTCGACCCATTCTTTCAGATGCGGATCGGCAATGTTTGCTTGCGCAGCCCTTTTCGACCAGGTCCAGTACATCCATTCCGCGGCGAACATGGCGGCGACGGTATCGAGGAAGCCTCCGTTGCGGGCGATATCCAGCATGCCCGTTCGGAAAGCCTCGACCTCGGCAACATTGAGATCGTAGGCGCCGGGATCGATGCTGCGCTCGGCAAAAATCCGTTCGAAATAGGCAATCTGCTGGTTGGCGAGCGCATCCAGAACGGCGATCAGCCAGCGCTTCTGTACGATCGTCTCGGCCTTCGCCGTCGCAAAGGCGAAGATCGAGATCGCGGTTTCGACGAAGGCACCCTCATAGACGAGATAGCGTTCGAAAACTTGCGCGGACAGGCGCTCCAGCACGATGTCGTCGACGAAGCGATGGTTCACCATGGCTTCGAAGACGGCAGCGTTTTCCCGCAGGATCTGTTCCGAAAGCGTTTCAGCCGCCATCGTCATGCCTCCAGCGCCGGTTCTGCGGCGGCGCGGAAAGCTTTGACCCGCTCGATGTCGACCGGGTTCCACCAGACCCCGCCCTGCTTCAGCGACGAGGCAACGATCACGCCGTTGGTGCGCTTGAGTATTTCGACGATGTTGTCCTTGGTCACGCCCGAGCCGACCAGAAGCGGCAGATGCGTGGCCGAGCCGATCTCTTCGATTTCCTCTATGGTTGCCGTGTTGCCGGTGCGCTGACCGGTGGCGATCACGCCGTCGGCATCGAAGAAGGCGAGGTCACGCGTCAGTTCCTGGATCGACCGGTCGGCGACGATCGCGTGAGCGCCATGCTTCACGTGGCTGTCGGCAAAGACCTTGATGTGCTCGGCGCGCAGCAGCGAACGATATCGCATTGCTTCTGCCGCACGGCCCTCCATGAAGCCTTCATTGGCGACATAGGCATTGGCCCACTGGTTGACGCGGATGAACCTGGCGCCGCCGGCCATGGCGATCGCAAAGGCCGGGATCGGCGCATTGGCAAGGACGTTGATGCCGAGCGGCACACCGGTGGCCCGCGCGATCCGGTCGGTGACGACGGACATGAAGGCTGCCGTTTCGTGGCCGATATCTTCCGGTTTGGAGAAGGGCACGTCGCCATGATTTTCGATCATCAGGCCATGCAGGCCACCCTCGACCAGCGCCTCGGCATCACGCATGCAGGCATCGTAGATGGTCGACATATCGGCGCCCCGATAGCGCGGCGCACCGGGGAAGGCCGGGCAATGGATCATGCCGATCAGAACCTTGTCAGTCCCGAATATTTCCCTTATGGCGCTTGAGGACTTGTCAGATATTTCCTGCATTTCTCTCCCTTTCGAAGGTATGTTCATGCACGCTTACGTAATCGGTAATGTGACGGTGGACGAGACCATCGCCGTGTCGGAAATGCCGGCCGCGGGCGCATCGATCCATGGCAGCCAGCGATCCCGGGATCTTGGTGGCAAGGGCGCGAACCAGGCGGTCGTGATGGCCCGGACGGGCCTGTCGACGAGCCTTGTTGCCGCTTTCGGCGACGGCTTTCGCGCCGACATGATCCGCCAGCACCTGGCGAGCGAACCGGTCGTCAGTCGCCTTGTGCCCATCCCCGGGAAGTCCACCGACTTCTCGATCGTGCTGACCACACCGGATGGCGAAAACGTCAACATCACCACGACCGACTGCGCGCAAAACCTAACGCTTGCCGATGCCATCGCGCCCTTTGCCAATGCCGCTCCCGGAGACCTCGCGGTGCTCCAGGGCAATCTGTCCGACGAGACGACCCGAGGCGTGCTTGAGGCCGCTCGCACCCGCCGAATGACTACTGCCTTCAATCCGTCTCCCTTGCGTCCCTATTTCAGCAACCTGTGGCCTTTGACCGACATCGCCTTTCTCAATGAGGGCGAGGCGCAGGCAATGACCGGCACACGTGGCGAAGAGGCTGCCCGCAAGTTGCTTGCGGCTGGCGTTCGCGAAGTCGTCCTGACCTTCGGCGGCAACGGCGCCATGCTTGTCACAGCCGAGGGCAGCGTCCGTGTTGCTGCCGTCGAATGCGACGTCGTCGACACGACAGGTGCCGGCGACACGTTCATGGCGGTGGCGCTGGCATCCGCGGCACTGCGTGGCAGCGGCCTCGACAAGACGGCCATCGAACATGCGACGCGGGCTGCCGCCATCACCGTCAGCCGCCCGGGCACCCGCTCGGCGTTCCCCTCGGTCGAGCAACTGACGGCGATCCTCGCCGCGCGCTGAGTTTTCAACCCAGCGCGCTTTGCCGTGCCTAGCGCGCCGTCTCCGTCATCCATCCGAGGATGTTCTTCCAGAGGCGGCCGTAGCCCTCCCACTCGCAGAATGCCGGCGACAGCCAGTGCGGGCCGATATCGGACGTCCAGGCGGCGGTGCGGCCCTTGCCGAAGCTGCCAAGGACGAGCAGCGGGTGGCCGCCCTGGTCTGCCGGAAGACGGGCGATGACCTCCGCGCCCGGGCGCACCTCCACTTCGTTGACGCCGAGAAGCAGCGGCCAGTCGCCCGAAAGCCCCGCCATGGTCGGATGATCCGGCTTGACGACGTCGGCAACAGCACCTTCCGGGATTTCGACGCGGTCGTCATAGGGAAGGCAGGTGACGGGAAGCGTGTCTTCGACCGCCGTACGGCGCCAGCGCGCCTTGCCGTCGATGCCCTGGAAGGAGAAGTAGCCGCCGACCATCAGCAATGCGCCGCCTTTTTCCACCCAGGCCTTGATCAGCTTCAGCCGGTTCGGAACGGTGCGGGAGTGCAGCCACACGGCCGGCGGCAGCAACAGCGAGTTGGCGCCGATGTCCGACAGGATGATGGCGTCGTAGGCGTCGAGGCCGGCCATCTCATAGGGGAACTGTTCGACCGCGTCGTGCGCGGTCATGTAGGTCAGCTCGAATTCGCTGCCCTTCAGCACCTTGACGAGCGGTTCCGCCCCGAGATGAAAGGTGACGCTGCCGAACTGGTCGAAACCCTTGTAGTGGGTGGCGGAGCTAACCCAGCTCTCGCCGACGAGAAGTACTTTCTTGGTCATGGTCTATCCGTAGGTCTTGAATTGCGTTTGGAGCCGACTGTCAGGCTCCGGTTTGGAATACCGAGCGGGGGTTGCCCCGCATCATCCGGTCGAGCGCATCGTCGTTCAGTCCGTGTCGTTTGAGGCGCGGCAGGAAGTGGCGCAGGACGTAGGCATAGCCGTTGCCTCCGTAGTGGCTGAGCATCATCTTCAGGAACACGTCGTGCGAAAGCAGGATGCGGTCGATGTGGCCGGCCTCCACCAGCCTTGCGATCGCCCGTGCGGCCTCCTCGTCGCTGGGGCATTGCACCTGCTGGTCGGCATAGAAAAAGTCCATGCCGATCATGTCGTATTCGATGAACGCGCCGCGGGCGGCAAGTTCGCTCTGGTATGCGAAATCATCGTGCGACGGGTTCATGTGGCAAAGCACGGTGTGGCGGAGATCAGCACCTTCTTCAGTGATGACATCGAGCACGCGATGGCCGAGCCGGAACCAGCCCGGCAGATGCACCATCAGCGGCAGACCGGTTCGAACCTGCGCCCGGGCCGCGCCGCGCAACGACTTTTCCTCCGCCGGGGTGAAATCCGCGGAGACGCCGATCTCACCGATCAGCCCGATTTTCACATCCGTGCCATCGACGCCTTCGATCGCCTCGCGAACGATGCCGTCGGCGATCTGGTCGACGCTCATGCCGGCTACCTCGGCCGGATGGGAGGAGGCGAGGTAATATCCCGCACCCATCACGATGTTGAGGCCGGTCGCCCTGGAAATCCGCCTGAGCGCCAGCGGGTTTCTGCCGATGCCCTTGCAGGTGGGCTCGACGACCGTGCGGCCCCTTTCGGCGGCGAAGGCTTTCAGTTCGGCGATTGCCAGGGGTTCGTCGTCAAGCGTGATGTTGTGCTTGTTGACGAAGGGATCCTGGCGCAGTTCGCCGAGGATCTCCATGCAGACGAAACCTTCGGCGAGATACTGACGCTCCTTCGTCTGCGGCGCGTTCCACCAGCAGCGGCAATCGTTGAGGATATGCTCGTGCATCAGCGTGATGCCAAGCTCTTCCGCATCGATCGCCCCCGTCACGGTCATCACCTTGCCGGATCGCACATGTGCTTCAGACAGTTCTTGTGTCATGACGGCTATCTCTTCTTGCCGCCGAGGCGAAAGTTGGCGGTGAAGATCCGGGTGTTGAGCCAGATCGCGACGAGAATAATCGCGCCTGTGACGATTTGCGTGAAGAACGGCGAGATATGCATCAGAATCAGGCCGTTGCCGATGACCGCAATCGTCATGGTGCCAAGCACGGTGCCGAGGATCGTGCCGCGACCGCCCATCAGCGACGTTCCGCCCAGCACCACCGCGGCGACGACCTGGAGCTCGAAGCCGACGGCCGCATTCGACGAGCCGGAGCCGAGCCGTGCTGCGATCAACAGGCCGGCAAGGGCGCAGGCAACCCCGGCGATCATATAGACCGAAGCGATCACCCATTTCGCCGGCATGCCGACGCGACGGGCGGCCTCCATGTTGGAGCCGACTGCAACGACCTGGCGGCCGTATTTGGTCGAGGATATGACGACATAGCCTGCGACTGCGACCGCGACTGCGATCAGCGCCGGAACGGGGATGCCCAACAGTTCGCCGCGGCCAAGCATGAAGAAGCCCGGTGCGTCCTTGATCGGGATCGAGTAGCCCTGCGTCAGATAGAGCGCGAGCCCGCGCAGGATCGACAGGCCCGCAAGCGTGACGATGAACGCCGGAATGCCCTGATAGGCGGTGAACCACCCCTGGACGAAGCCGAGAAATGCGCCGAAGAAAAGCATGGCGACGACGACCAGCGGCCATGGATAGCCCATCGCCATCACGATAGCGGCAACCGCATTGACCAGCGCGACCTGCGAGCCTACCGAGAGGTCAATGCCACCGGTGATGATGACAAGCGTCATGGCGACCGCGACGATGAGGATCGGCGCCGCCTGGCGGATGACGTTCAGAATGTTGCCGAGCGTCATGAACGTGTCGGTCGTGGCAGCGAAGAAGACCACGCAGGCCAGGAAAAAGAAGGCGATCGAAAGGACCTGGGCGTTTTCAGACAGGAAATCCGCCGCCGGCGAGCCTTTTGCGCGTTCGGTATAGGCCGTCATTGCTTGGCTCCTTCCCCGACGATCAGCTTGACGAGGTCTTCCAGGTTGGTCTTGCCGATTTCGCGCTCGGCCACCTTGGTGCCTTCGTACATGACGGCAATGCGGTCGCAGACACGGAACAGGTCCTGGAGGCGATGGGTGATCAGGATGACGGACACGCCTTTCGCTTTAACGCGGTTGATGAGCGCGAGCACGGCTTCGACCTCCGCCACGGCAAGTGCCGAAGTGGGCTCGTCCATGATCAGGACCTTCGGATTGAACGAAGCGGCACGCGCAATCGCGATCGCCTGGCGCTGTCCGCCCGAGAGTTGAGCGACCTTGCCGGTCAGCCGCGGAATGCGGATTTCCAGAGCGTCGAGCATCTTGCGGGCTTCGGCGAGCATGGTCTTCGTATCGAGAAATGGCCCTTTGCTGATTTCTCGACCGAGAAAGAGATTGCCGACCACATCGATGTGGTCGCAAAGGCTTAGATCCTGGAAAACCATTTCGATATTGCGGTTGCGGGCATCAGCGGGCCCCGAAAACCGAACCTCTTCGCCTTCCAGAGTAATGGTCCCACCATCGGGTATGTAGGTTCCCGAGATGACCTTGGTCAGCGTCGATTTGCCGGCGGCATTGTCGCCGACGAGGCCAAGGCACTCGCCGGGATAGATGTCGAGGTCAACACCACGCAGCGCCTGGTGCGATCCGAACGTCTTGATAATCCCCTTGAGGGACACGCGGGGACTGGCACCGGTGCGGGAGGGCAGAGCCCCCCCGACACCAGCGACAGCGGGAGGATGCTGTCTTTCAGTCGTCATCATTTGAAGATCGCCCGATATGGCTCGACGTTGTCCTTGGTGACGATCGTTACCGGCACGGCGATGGTCTTCTCGACGCTGCCGCCGTCGGATATCTTCTTCAAGGCGTCAACGGCAGCGGCACCCATGGCGGCCGGGTCCTGCTGGATTACGGCGGTGACGTAGCCGGCATCGATGCCCGCGATCGCCTGGGCCGTCAGATCCCAACCGAAGACCTTCACGCTATCCTGCTTGCTCTGGCTCTCGACCGCGGCGATGGCACCCATCAGGGCCGGCTCGCCGGTGGCGTAGATCGCCGTCAGGTCAGGGTTGCCGGTGATCAGGTTCTCGGCGGCCGAGAGCGCGTTGTCCTGCACATTCTGTCCGTCGACGACGCCGGCCGAGCTGATGCCGTCGACACCCTTGATGGTCTTTTCAAATCCCTCCTGGCGAACGTTCTGGATGAAGGAGTTGAGCGCGCCGACGACACCGATCTTGGCCTTGCCGTCGGCATTGGCCTTGACGTAGTCGAGGAAGAACTTGCCCATATCGGCACCCGCCGTGGCGTTGTCAACGCCGATCTGCGCCTTTTGCGGGCCCTCCGGCAGGATCGCGTCGATGGCAACGACGGGGATCCCGGCTTCGGCCGCCTGGTTGACGGCCGGCATGATGCCGTTGACGTCGATTGCGACGACGGCGATGCCATCGACCTTCTGCTGGATATAGGTCTCGATCGCGCTGTTCTGCGCGGCCGGATCGTTGTTGGCATTGAAAATGACGAGCTTCGCGCCGGCGGCGTCGGCCGCCTTCTGCGCGCCTTCGTTCATCTGATTGAAGAACAGCGCCTGCTGGTTGATCTGCACGAGTGCAAAGGTCTTTTCGGCGGCAAGAGCCGGTGAGAGAGCCGCGCCGAGGGTCGTCAATGCCGTGAAGCCAAGCGTGGCGACTAAGGTCCTGCGTTTCAAAGTCCAATTCATGTTCTCATCCTCTGTTGGTTCTCCATTGCGTGATTTATCGTTTCGCAGGCGGAGCAACGGATTTCCGCACGACGATTTCGACTGGCAGGAGCTCCTCGATGGGAGCCTGCTTGTCCTGCCAGTTTGTTTCGAGAAGAAGGGAGAGGGCACGCTCGCCGATCGCGCGGACCGGCTGGCGAATGGCGGTCATGGGCGGACCGAAAAGGTGGAGCGGGCCGACATCGTCGAAGCCGATGACCGAGACGTCGTCCGGGATCGACACCCCCTGGTCACGGAAGACCTCGATCATGCCAATGGCGATTTCGTCCGAACTGGCGAAAATCGCCGTTGCCGGGCGGCCTTCCTCGATGAAGCGCTTTGCTGCCTGCCGTCCGAAAGTCACCGTGTAGTCGCCGGCGTATTTAGAAAGACGGAAATCCTCGCCAAAAGCGTCGCGCAGCGCCCCTTCAAGACCGTTGAAGCGCCGACGTGAACTGATCATCGCTTCCGGGCCGCCGACGAACAGTACATCTTTGTGCCCGAATTCGGCCAGATGCCTGCCGGCAAGCGATCCGCCCAGCTCATTGTCGCAGAACAGCTTTGGCGCCTGAGCACCCGGAACGTCTTCGTCGGCGATCACGACTTTGCCGGTTCGGTTTATCAGGGTGGCGAGTTGACCGTCATCCGGGTGGTTGGTGACGAAGATCAGGCCATCGACGTGATTGCGCTCGATGAGCTGGAGATAGGCGACCTCGCGACCGGCGCGGTTGAGTGTCGCGTAAAGAGAGACGGCAAGCCCGCGAGTATCCGCTTCTTCTTCGACCGCGGCTACGAGCGTGGCGAAGAACGGATTGGCGATATCCGGAACGACAAGACCGATCGTATCGGAACGACCGCGGCTGAGCCGGCGGGCATGCGGGTTGGGCTGGTAATTGAGGTCGTGGATCGCGTCGGAGATCCGCTTCTTCGTCTCGTGAGGAAGGTCGAGGGATCCGTTCAGCAGCCGCGAGACCGTCGTCACGGAAACGCCGGCAGCGCGGGCTACATCCTTGAGGCTTGTGACGCGTCGTGTGGTCACCTTGGCTCTATCCCCTGCCGTTGTAAACCGATTTACTAAAGCGCTTTACAATAAGATTTCGACTTTCGTGTTCTGTCAAGATAATTTCTCTGCACCGGCGAGATATGTCCTGGCACGGTGTCGTTGTGAGGATGCGAGCGCGCTGCCTTTTATGAAAGCAGGCTCGGCCAAACGATTAGATTGGTCGAGGATGTCAATTCCCATCAAGGCGTGAGATTTGGGTAGCTTTCGACCTAAAGCAGACGACGTCAATGGAACGGCATTGTTACTGCTCCAAGTCAGACACCAGATGCCGGCGTGCAAACCGTGTAGACCGGCGACGCTTCAGCAGCAGCCCTCGCCTGATGAAGTTGCCGGTCGCGAATTCTGGTAATGTCCGCCCCACTTCTGCCCAATGGACCCGCAACGATCTTGGCTTCCATGTTTGGAGATACAACGCCATGCCGACCCGGCGACATTTCCTTATCAGCTTCGTCGCCACGCCGATTGTGCTGCCGAGATTCGGCCATGCAGCCGGCGCTCCCGTGGAGCTGCCGCTTACGGCTAGTTGCGGTGATGACCACCATCTGACGCCGGCACAGACCGAAGGCCCGTATTTTACGCCGCAGAGCCCTGAAAAACAGGACTTCGCGAGCGATGCACCGGGCGGTGAAAGAATGACACTTGTTGGCTACGTGCTAACCAAGGACTGCCAACCGGTAGCAAAAGCGTTGATCGAGCTATGGCACGCCGATGAGACCGGCACCTACGACAATAGCGGATACAAACTCCGCGGACATCAATTCACGGATGCAGAAGGCAAATGGTGGTTCGAGACGATCGTGCCTGGACTCTATCCTGGTCGCACCCGGCATTACCACGTGAAAGTCCAAAGGCCCGGCGGGAACGTGCTGACGACGCAGCTGTATTTTGCCGGTGAGCCGGACAATGAACGTGACCGCATATTCAACGCAGCCTTGTTGCTCGATATCAGAACGACGAGTGACGGAAAATTCGGCCGTTACGATTTCATAGTGGCGTAACCGGCGCTTTGCATCCAGCCCTACTGGGGGCTACGCCGTGGCAGAGCGTGTCTGGAGCTTTGCGAAAGCATTTCGGAGCTCGCCGGAGCTCCGAATCTGCATATGATAGTTTAAATGCGTCTATAGACGAGCTGGGCCGCGGTAAGGTCGGCGAGCCCAGAGCCTACACTTTTGAAACAAGTGATCTGGTCTGCGTTCGCACGTGCGAATTCGTCCTTTCGGCACAGGTCGGTGAGAGTGCCAAGAATGGCGTTCTTGCCAATTACCCCCTCGGCGAGTGGCTTGATAAGCTCTCCCGCCTCCTCAAGCGCTACCGCAGTGTCGACGTAGATCGACGAGCGGCGCATCACTTCATCATCCGCCTCTCGCATCTCCGGGGTGAACGCCCCAATGAGATCGACGTGAGTGCCCGGTTTCAGCCACTCGCCTCGAATGATGGGTGCGGTTGCAAGCGTTGCGGCGCTGACTATGTCGGCGGATTCTATTGCGGTTTTAATGTCTGTCGTGGATTTCGCGGGAAGACCCTGGTCACGGAGGGAAGAGGCGAGGCGGTCGGCTTGTTCGGGATTGATGTCCCAGATGACGATGCGCCGAAGCCGTCGTACAGCTGAGTAGGCGTCCGCGATCAGGCTTCCCACACGGCCCGCGCCTATAATGACAAGCGATGAGGCGTCCTCTCGAGAAAGATATTTGGCCCCAAGTGCTGAGGTTGCCACAGTGCGCCGGCTCGTCAGCGTGTTTCCATCCATGAGGGCCAACTGCTCTCCGGTGATGGCGTCGTAGAGCATGTATGTCGATACGACAGCAGGCAGCCTACGGTTCATGTTGCCCGGCATAATGGTCACCAGTTTCACGCCGAGAAAATGATCCTCGTCATCGGCGTTGGACCAGGCCGGCATCAAGAGCAACGTACCGTCAGGTTCGCCTTCGCTGCGTAATGTGTGATGGTGGCGCGCGGGTGTCTGGCATCCCTTCGCAAAGCCCCGTTGAAGAGCCGCAACCAATTCCGGGAAGGGAAGCTTTGCGGCGGTCTGTCTGGCGTCTAATAGCAGTGGTTCACCCATATTCGACTCCTGCTCCGTGGCAGCTTAGAGGGTTGTGATACTGTGTGTGGGTCAACAGCGAGTTGGCTCGCCGACTTGCAACTCGGCTCCCCGCATCAAGGTCGCGCTAATCCGCCGCCGTACAAAACGTCGTTAGAACGAACCAATTGGGGGCATATGGGGCGTTGGCTAAATGGCGCCAGACGCCCTATGGATTAAATCGCCGCTCGACGCGCCTCATCGATATAGAGTTCGCGCAAGCCGGTGGCGATCGGTCCCGGCAGGCCTGTCCCGATCCTTGCGCCGTCGATTTCGACCACGGGCATGACGAAGGAGGATGCCCCAGTGATGAATGCCTCGTCAGCAGCCTTAGCCTCCTCGATTGTGAAGGCCCGTTCGGCGACTTCCATCCGTGCTTCCCTGGCGTAGCGCAACAGCGTGGCGCGCGTGATGCCGTGCAGAATGTCGTTCGATAAGGCTCGAGTGATGATCCTGCCAGACTTGATGATGTAGGCGTTGTTTGCGGTTCCCTCGGTGACGAAGCCGTCCTGTATGAACCAACCGTCATCTGCTCCCGCCTCTTTTGCCATCATCTTCGCCATCGAAGGATAGAGGAGTTGCACCGTCTTAATGTCGCGACGACCCCAGCGGATGTCTGGGACCGAGATCACCTTGATGCCGGTCCTCGCTTGCGGGGCATCCACGAGATTGGCAACCGTCTGGGTGAAAAGCACGACCGTCGGCTCGACGTCGGGTGCAGGGAAGGCGAAATCGCGGCGGCCAGGATTGCCGCGCGAAATTTGTAGGTAGACCAGTCCCTCGATAATCTTGTTCCGCTCGACCAACTCGCGGTGGATGGCCAGCAGCACTTGCTGGGACAGCGGATGGCGAATGCCCAGTTCGCCGAGCGAGCGTTCAAGACGCGCGGCATGGCCGCCGAAATCAAGCAGCTTGCCATCGACAACCGAGGTCACTTCGTAGACGGCATCGGCAAAGACAAACCCACGGTCGAAGATCGAGATTTTCGCTTCGGTCTCCTCCAGAAATTCCCCATTCAGATATACAATTCGGCTCAACTGTTTAGCCCTCACTCGGGTCCTCGGTTATCATTCGGAAGACAAGAACATCCCGCGACGGCGCATCTAGACGACGAAGCGTATCGCACGTTGGATCTCGAAGTAGTCTTGCGCGTTGAAGCGCAACGTCCGTGGCGCGATATGCTCCATGCCGGGGTACCAGCTATTCCTATAGGCGTCCGTCGGATTGGTGTATTCAACGACGAGCTCGAACTCTTCGGCAAGATTCGGCAGCGAGTTGTTGTAGTTTCCCGACAGGGCCTTCTCCACGCCTTCACGGATCGCGATTACCGCAGCCGCCGGGACCAACGATTTTGTCGCCGGACCAAAGCCTTCACTGGTGGCTAGTGTCGCGATGCCCGGTACCGCGACCTCAGCTTCGGCACACATTCCTGCATCACCGGAAAGAAATGCCGAGGGGACACCGTAGCGCGAAGCACAGAGGGCATTGAGTGTGAATTCCGAAGCCACTTCGCCGTTGATCAGCAGTCTGGAAACCGCTCCGCTCAGCGTATGAGCGAGAGGATTCGTATCGGTGCCCGCCTTGTTGTGGTAGCCGATATAGAGAGCGGCTGAAAAACTCGTATCGATGCCGAACATCATCTCATCCGGATGCCCGCTCCAGCCCCTGACGACGCTCACGTACGGCGGCAGTTTTGATAGGATTAGGTTGCGAGCCGACGAATGTGCGTCTTTCACGACGATTTCCGTTGCGCCGGCCGCTTGCGCTCCTTCGCAGGCGGCTACGAGTTCATTCGTCATGTATTCGCGGAATTCTACGTACTCCGGCTGGCCCTTCTTGGCTTCGTCCCAAGCCGTAATCCCTGCAGTGCCTTCGATATCCGAGCTGATGAAAATCTTCATGTTGGGTTCCCTTGCGTACGAAAATGCGCACGAGCCAAAGGGACACCCGGAGTACCTCAGGGCGGCCTTTGCCTCGCGTGGCGGCAGGCTAGTTCGGTGTAAGTTCGTGTCTTCCGATCTTGGCTGTCAGGGCCAAGTTGGATTGCGACAGATTCTCAAATTCAGAAGTTCGCCGGTCATGATTTGGAATCCTGCCGGGCAGCTTCACCGACATATCCGATGAAATCGCCATGTAGGCGGGTTACAGCGTTGAGGCGTTCCTCCACTTGTGGGCCAAGCTCCTTGAATACCGAGTTAATCAGGAGGTTGCTCAGGTTCGCCATATGAGCCGTCGAATCCCAAAACATATCGAACTCCGTTCGCACGACGAACATTTCATCGGCAAGATCATGACCCCAATCGCAATAGGCATCAGTTATTAGCGTTAGCGGGATGCCGCGCGACTTCGCGCTCTTGGCCAATGATTCCGATAGCCGCGAGTATCTTCGCGCCTCAAAGATCACGAGCGCAGTCGATTTTTCTCCATTTAACAATGCCTCGGAGAAGTTGCCGCCGGCGATATCGACAAGATGCACGTTAGGCCGCAGATATTGGAGCTGATGGGCAAAGTAGTGTGCAAGACCCCGCTCCGTCTGGAAGCCTGCGATAAAGACCTGCCGGTCGCGAGCAATTTTTTTCACCGCGCGGGCCCACTGCTCTGTTCGCGCGAGTTCATAGATCCGAACGAGGCTGGCGATTTCTAACTCGAGCCCGCGTCCCGGTTCGTCTTCACCGGTTTTGTTTCGATCATGAAACTCCTTCAGGCGGTCACCGAGCAGCCAGGGACCTCCACCGATGTCATGCTGCAGGTCTTCCTTCAAAGCTTTGAAGTTCTGATAGCCCAAAGTACGGCAAAAGCGTCCCACAGTCGGTTCGCTCACACCTATCCGCTTCGAGATTGAGGCGGCGGTGTCAAACGGCAGTTCAGCGATGCTTGCCAGCATGAAAGTCGCTATTCGGCGCTCCGCCTTCGACCCCGTGACAAGATAATCATTTAAGCGTTGCTCTACCGTCTTCGCGGACATTTGAAGCCTTGATAGTTCCGTAATCGTGCCGTTCCGGTGAAAGGAAACTTTCATCCGAAAGCCGTTCTAACATTTCATATGCCCCGAATTGGAAGGGTGTCAAACTGAAATTTAAATTACAAAATACATATTGACTTTATAGAACTTACAAATAGCCTGTCGCAGAAAGTTCGATCTACGGGCTAAAAATAGGGGAACTAAAATGAGGAAAAAGGTCTTTCTGGCCTCGATGCTTGCTGCCTTGTCGTCGGCGGCTCCGACGTTTTCAACGCCGGCCGCTGCCGGCGAGGGCCAGACGTTCCGGATGATCGTCCAGGAGCCACGTTTCATGGACCCCAATCTGGTGGACGACGGTGGGGTTGCCATCCAGACCCAGCTCTTCGAGCCGCTCGCAAAGATTCAGAACGACGGCACGCTCGTTTATTTGCAAGCCAATTCGATCGAGCGATCCAGCGATGGTTTGACCTGGACCGTAAAGCTGAAGCCGGAGAATAAGTGGTCGAATGGCGAGCCCGTAACCGCCAAGGATTGGGAGTACTCTCTCAAGCGCATCCTGGATCCGAGCATCGCGAGCGGAAACGCGCAATTTTTGACGGAGATCAAGGGCGCCAAGGCGTACAACTCCGGCGAGACCAAAGACGCCTCGGCGGTCCATATCAAAGCCGTGGATGATTTCACGCTGGTTATCGAAACAGAACGAGTGGCGCCTTCATTCCTGGCGAAGCTTGCGCTCCCTTACATTACTCCCGTTCCGCAGGCCGTGGTGGCTCAATGGGGCGAGCGATGGACGCTTCCCGAACATATCGTTTCCAATGGACCATACAAACTTGTGGCCCGGGTAAACGATCAATCGATCGAAATGAACGCCAATTCCTTCTATGCCGGGAAGAAGCCGACAATTGACACAATCAGAATGACGGTCGCGTCGGGCGATATCTGCGAAGCGCAACTTCGAGCTTATGAAGCTGAGGAGATCGACTTCGCCACCTGCATTCCGATACAGGACATTCAGCGGGTTCGGCAGGACGCCACTCTCGCAAAAGAATTGATTACGAATCTTGATTCCGGAACCTGGTGGGTCCAGTACGATAATTCGCATGCTCCGTGGGACAACAAGGACGTGCGGCACGCATTGAGCCTGGCCATTGATAGGAACGCGCTGTCGTCAGTCATTAGCGATGGAACCGCGGCAGTGGCAAATACGATCGTTCCGCCAGGTATTCCTGGTGCAAACGAGGACGACGCCATCAAGGGAAATGTGGAGACTGCCCGCGAGCTTCTAGCCAAGGCTGGCTACCCGAACGGCGCCGGTTTCCCTCCATTCACCCTCACAGTACGTGATAGCGCTTCGCAGCCGATCGTAGCACAACTGCTGCAGCAGATGTGGTCGGAGAATCTCGGCATCAACGCCACGATCAACGTCATGGAGCTGAAGGCTTTCGCCGCTTGGGTGAACGCCCGCAAGAATGCGCCCTACGACATGATAACTGCTCTTTGGGTATCCGACTATGCGGATCCTGAAAATTGGTATGGCGATCTGATCACCGACGACTATCGCAACAGCCATTTCCGCAACGAGGACTTCGCGTCGCTCATCAAACAAGCGAAGGTAGCTACGGACGAAACTCAGAGGATTGAGACCTACCGGCAAGCAAACAAGATCTTCGAAGAGCAACAACCGATGAGCGCCCTTTATCGGGAAACGTCGCTCTGGCTTGTGAAGCCTTATGTCAAAAACCTTCGGCCCGACACTACTCTTAGACTCTATCCCATCCGCGATACGGAAATCGTTCGGTAGGCTGGGACAGACATGTTCTCCTTTATATTGAAGCGAGTGCTTGCCAGTATCCCAACTCTCTTGGTTGTTTACACGGTAACATTCGCGATAGCCCATCTCACGCCTGGCTCGCCATGGGACAGCGCGAGCGCAAATCGGCCGATGGAGCCAGCCGCGAAGGCTGCCCTGGATGCGAAATACAATCTGGATGCGCCGTTGCACATTCAGTACGTCGGTTATCTCTGGGGTGCCGTTCAAGGCGATCTTGGGCCGTCGTTTCGTGACCCCACGCAATCCGTCACCGATATCGTGAAGAAGTTTCTTCCGACGTCGCTTGCCCTCGGCTCAATGGCGATAGCCCTCGCCATCGTCATGGGGCTACTGCTTGGCGTCTTGGCGGCCCTGACACGTTCGAGAGCTCTGGAGACTGCTATACTGTTCTTCTGTACCTTCTGCGTGTCTCTACCAACCTACATCATCACTGCAGTGTTGATCGTAACGTTGGGCGTCGGACTTGGACTTGTTCCAACGTTTGGGTGGAAGGGGCTCTTTTCCACCTCGGCCATCGTTCCCGTGGTTTCCCTCGCTCTCGCTCCAATGGCGGCGATTGCCCGTTACTGTCGAAACTGTGTTCTGGAGGTCATGCACAAGGATTTTGTCCGTTCAGCTCGGGCGAAAGGAGTGAAACGAGGGCGCATCATCGCGGTTCATATACTGAGAAATGCCATTATTCCTGTCGTGACAGTTGCCGGTTCATACGCCTCCTCGGTACTCGTTGGTTCATTCTTCGTGGAATCCATCGCCGGCGTGCCTGGGTTCGGGCGGTACTTCGTGCTGGCGGTGTCGGCAAGAGACTATCCCGTCATCATTGCGACGACCCTCGTGTACGCGGTGATTGTGGTCCTCTGCAATCTGCTCGTCGACATCGCTCATTTCATAATCGACCCCCGAACCCGCGAGGACGTACGATGACGATAGTGCCATCTACCCAGCGGCGTGGTGTTTCACTGCTACCCACATCTATCCGCAGCAAGCCCGGTCTAGCCGTTGCCATAGCATTCCTGGTGCTGATCGTCGTTGTTGCTGCATCCGCTTCATTCCTGCCTTACGACGCGTATCGCCAGGATCTGCTTCACAGAAATTCGCCCCCCAGTTGGAACCACATACTCGGGACCGACGAGTTGGGACGTGACATGCTGGCTCGTCTTGCGATCGGAGCCCGTGTCTCACTGGTAGTTGCCGTGACATCCACCGTGGCGGCAGTTCTCATCGGCATCGCTGTCGGCGCTATCGCAGGATACAAGCGAGGCTGGATTGACAGTGTTTGCATGCGCTTCGTTGACAGCATGTACGCATTCCCCGACACGTTGTTTGCAATTCTGATCGCCGGAGTTGTGAAGGGGCAGTTGAGCCAGTCTTCCACTGACTTCTTTTCACCGATAACGGCGCTTTATAAAATGTCGGGAGGGCTGTTCGGCGTCTTCCTCACTTTGAGTTTTACCTCTTGGCTGGTTTGCGCCCGCATTGTACGCGCAGAGGTGATCATACTTCGATCGGCGGAATACGTTGCGGCCGCTCGATTGGCGGGTGCCTCAGACTTATTCGTAATGCGGCGCCACATTCTGCCGAATTGCCTGCCGGTGATTATCGTCGCCGCGACGTTTGTCGTGCCAAGTGCGATTCTGCTTGAAGCTGGCCTGAGCTTCCTGGGCGTTGGCGTCGATCCACCCACACCGAGCTGGGGAGCGATGATCGCGTCGGGCGTGAGGTCGATGCAGTCCTATCCGCATCTGCTCATAACGCCAGCGATAGCGGTGGGGCTCACCTTGCTGTCCATAAACGTCGTCGGCGACGCATTGCGCGAACACTTCGATCCTTCGTTCAGACGCGGCGGAGAGGCCTCATGAGTGAACTCCTGAAACAAATCGGCGAGACGACAAATAATGCCGGTGCTCGCCTGGGCGATACGATCCTCGAAGCTCGAGACCTGCATGTCATTTTTGGCACCGGTGTGCGGGCGGTGGATGGAATCAATCTCAAGATCTATCGCGGCGAAACGCTCGGGGTCGTGGGGGAGAGCGGTTGTGGCAAATCCACCCTTGGGCGCACATTGTGCATGCTCGAGGCCCCGACTGGCGGAAGCGTTGCGCTTAATGGCCTGCCCATCAGCGATATGAAGGGGAGCAGCTTGCGTGAGGCCAGGAAGAGCCTGCAAATGGTGTTCCAGGACCCGTACAGCAGCCTTGATCCAAGGCAGCGGGCGGGCGAGATCATTGGGGAGCCACTCCTTCTGGCCGGCGTCGACAAAAAGCAGCGGCAGTCGCGGGTGAATGAACTGCTTGATCTCGTTTCGATCGGAGCGTCCGGGTATGCGAAGTTTCCTCGTGAGTTCAGCGGCGGGCAGCGGCAGCGAATTGGGATTGCCCGGTCACTCGCCGCAAACCCCGAAATTATAATCTGCGACGAGCCCGTCAGTGCGCTCGATGTGTCCGTTCAGGCTCAGATCGTCAATTTGCTTGTATCGTTGCAGCGCAAGCTAAACCTGACCTACGTGTTCATATCCCACGACTTGGCGGTCGTTCGGCAGATGGCGAACCGGGTTGCGGTCATGTACCTTGGTCGAATTGTCGAGCTAGCGGATGCGGATAAGATATTTGCAGCTCCGCGTCATCCCTACACAGCAGCCTTGCTGTCTGCGGTGCCGAGAATGCTGACATCTTCAGCCAAGCGCAAACCGATCTCACTGCCGGGCGATCCTCCTTCTCCGATGCATTTGCCACCCGGCTGTCGGTTCCAAGCGCGATGCTGGCTCAGGCAAAAGCTCGGTTCACCGGACGTATGCTCCGCCGTCGACCCGATGTTGTCGGGCACGGGTGACCACCAGGCGGCCTGTCACTTTCAAGAACATGTCGACGCACAGCGCGGAGCCCAGAATGCTTAATCAAATCAGACATTCTGCCGATCATGATGCGATATTGTCAGTTGAGAATCTGTCGATAGACATTGAAAGCAAGCGCGGTGTGCTTCATGTCGTGCGCGGTGTTTCCTTCCACGTCAATGCAGGTGACCGGATTGGTGTTGTAGGAGAGTCGGGATGCGGGAAGTCAACTCTGGCTCTCGCCATCATGAGACTGCTCGCTCCGGGGGCGGCTCCCGTCGGTGGTAGCATTCAGTTTCTTGGAACCGATCTGCTCGCGCTGTCGGAAACGGAGATGCGCCGACTGCGCGGCAACGAGATTGGAATGGTTTTTCAGGACCCTGCGGCGAGCCTGAACCCGATGATGACCGCAGGGCGCCAAGTCGGCGAGACAATCGAGGCTCATAAGGGCGTCTCGAGAAAGATCTCGGCCAGCGCGGCGGTCGACATGATGCGCTCCGTCAAGATTCCTGAGCCAGCCGTCCGCGCCGGCCAGTATCCGCACCAGTTTTCCGGGGGCATGCGTCAGCGTATTGTCATCGCGATGGGAACTGCGAACACGCCCAAATTGATCATAGCCGACGAGCCGACCACGGCTCTCGATGTCACTGTTCAAGCGCAGGTCATCGAGCTCCTCGAAAAGATGAACACCGATACCGGTTCGTCGATTGTCTTCATTTCTCACAATATCGCCCTGGTGTCGGAGTTTTGCTCCCGGGTGGTAGTCATGTACGCCGGGCGTATAGTCGAAGAAGGTTCAACATCGGACATCTTTTCGAGACCGTATCATCCCTACACTTCGGCGCTCATAAAATCGGTTCCTCCGCTTGATGAACGTCTTGCGGACGGATTGGTCCCGATCGAAGGGCGGCCGCCAAACTTGGCGAGCAAGCAAGTTGGATGCGCCTTTGCGGCTAGGTGCAGTTCTAAAATCGAGAAGTGCACACAGAGCAGTCCGCCCCTTGTGGCGATGGGGCCCCGAAAGGTTGCATGCTGGGTGACTGGGGCACACTCGTAACTGACTTACATGGGGTGGTGACCTCCCGAGACGTCCGGGTCCCCGACCGCGACTGCCTATAGGAATGGTGTTCGGCGCAGCACGCGTCCGTTCTCCCTGTATCCCGCGCGCGCTCGATCTGGCCCGACGCAGGGTGCACGCATCGCAGCCGGCAAACTTGTTTATCTTTGGAGGGGTATTGAATGATTGAAGTCGAATGGACGTGCATGACTGCCCCGGATCTGCGGGCAATCGCGATGCAGAAAAACGCGCTCGCAATCCTTCCCATAGGTTCCCTTGAGCAACACGGACCGCATCTCCCCGTTGTTACTGATACAGCGAGCGCGTCGGAAGCGGCCATTCGGGCCGCGCGGCGGGTGGCCGCTGAGACTGCTGTCGCAGTATTGCCGGGGCTGTGGCTTGGAATGAGCGAGCACCACATTCCCTTCGGTGGCACGATCTCGGTCGACTATGAGACAATGAACAAGGTCCTGCGGTGTATCGTGCGCTCGCTGAAGGCACTGGGCTTCGCTCGGCTGATGATCGTAAATGGGCATGGAGGTAACGTTGAGCCGCTCGCCGTCTCGGTGCGAGAGCTGGCGGTCGAATTTGAGATCCCGATTGTTTCTTGTCTGCCCTGGGGATTGGCGCGAGAGGAAGCTTTGAAGATTTTTGAAGTCGATAAGCGCTCTCAGCACGCTTGCGAGGGTGAAGCGTCCGTCATGCTGGCGATTACTCCTGAAACGGTTCGTTCAGATCGTTTCGAGCAAGCGTTCGCGGAGCAAACCCATCCATTGAACCCACAACTCGGCGGCACGCGATTCTACTCCTTTGCCGAGTATGCTCCGGTCTCAGGAACATGGGGAGATCCTCGCAGCGCGACGGCGGAGAAGGGCGAGCGCTTCCTGGATCTGCAGGCATCAGAACTGGTGAAGCTCATCCAGCTTCCAACGCTGTGGACCAAACCTGATCCAGTGTGGACCCCGGGGCGCGGCTTACAATCCATTGAAGGAAGGCCGGGTAAATAGCGGACCAATTCGTCCTCCTTTACCGAAAGAGGATCCGCGACGATCCCTAAGGAACCCGGCTGCGAAAAAGGTCATCATTGCCGACTGCCTCTGCGCGCGTTGAGCGGGCTCGAATGGGAGTCCGTTTCATTGATTTGATATCTTTCTGTCATATTTATGTTGACGACAGAAAAATATCATCTTATCGATTGCAGAACAAAAATCACAATAAACGCGAGTCTAGTGCGGAATATTAGTATTTTAGAGCTTTGTGGAGGACTCATGAATCGCCGCGAACTGTTAATATCTTCGTCAATTCTTGCTATCGCCTCAACATCTTTGTTTTCTAATGTTGCCATAGCAGCTGCATCTCCGTCGGAAGCTACAATCGTACTATCTAGCGACGAGAATGGCGCACCACATTTGGATCCGATCCGAGCAACCTTGCTGAGCGTCACTGCCGGATTGATCTATGATCGGCTTATCGCGATGTCCAACGATCATACATTTCACCCGCATCTGGCGGAGTCATGGGACGAGAGCGAAGACGGGCTGAATTGGACATTCGTGCTGAAGAAGAACGTCCGTTTCCATGACGGAGAGCTCTTTAATGCCGACACTGTCGTCTGGTGGATCTCGAAATTCGAAGGTAGCGCGAACCAGCATGTGAGCAGCGCGATTGATCGTGTTGTCGTGGTGGATGAGCACAATGTTCGTTTCGAAATGAAGCGACCGGATCCCAATCTCCTCTATAATCTCGCCTCATACTTTATGGGGATCCCGTCACCCAAGGCCTATGAGGCCGCTGCAGGGAATTTCGGGGTGATCGAAGCCGTAGGGACAGGTCCGTACAAGCTGGAGAGCTTTGCTGTCGGGCAGGAGACGGTCCTTGTCGCCAACGAGGAGTATGCATGGGGCAGTGAGCTGTCCGAAAACAAGGGGGTGCCGGAGATCAAGCGGCTGGTTCTCCGTGAAATTCAAGATTCATCGGCAACCTTTTTGGAAATGGACACCGGCGGCGCGGACATATTGATGGGCGTGCCCACCGAGTTCGTGCCGCGTCTTGCTTTGAACGCCGACGTCGAGCTCCGGAACATGCCCGCGACCGGTGTCTCCTACCTCCAGTTCAACACAAGCAGCGCGCCGTTCTCTGACCGGCTAGTGCGGCAGGCTATTGCGCACGCCGTAGATCAGGAGCCTATTCTCAAGGCCGTGTTCAGCGGATCAGGCGCCACGGCCCATCAATTTCTTGTTTCATCGCTCGAAGAGTCGAAGGTTCAACCTGAGTTTTTGATCCGCAAGGATACCGAGAAAGCCAAGCAGCTTCTCGACCAGGCCGGTTGGTTGCTTGGGTCTGATGGCATCCGAACGAAAAACGGCCAGCCGCTGAAAGTGCGCCTCTGGTCGGCTTCCGAAACCGCCTACAAACGTATGGCGGAAATTGTTCAGGCGCAGCTGAAGCCCGTCGGGGTGATAGCCGAAGTTGCCCTTTTTGACAGCGCCAGTCTTCGGGACGCTTTGCGAAAGGGTGACCATCAGTTGGTGATCAGCCACTACGATTGGGACAACGCCGATATTCTTGATTGGTGCTTCAGCGCAAAGAATATCCCGCATCCGAACAGTTCGCGTTGGGATAATCCGCGTTCCGAAAAACTGCGTGAGGACGCCATGAGCGGCGCTCGTAATTGGCGCGAGCGCGTGGCTAAGTACAAGGAATATCATGAGAACTTGCTTGAAAATTTCGTATTCGTCCCCCTGCACGAATTCGAAAAGACGGTCGCTGTTAATCGCAGCAGGTTAGCCATACCGGAACGGATCCGCGAGACGACCGTTGGCAGCGCTACGCTGCTGGACACAAGGTGGCAGTAAGATTGGCGATGTCATCCTTCATCTTACGACGCCTTCTTGCCGTCATCCCGACCTTCTTCGTTGTTTCCCTCACGGTCTTTCTCCTGATCCACCTCGTGCCTGGAGATCCGATCGACAGTCTTATGCGTGCCGGGTCTTCGCCGGCTTTGCGCGAGCAGATGGCCGCGAAGTACGGATTGGATAGAAGCCTTTTCGAGCAATACATCATCTGGATGGGTAAGGTCCTGACACTGGATTTCGGGACGTCGATCATTCAGGGGCGACCCGTCGCCGCGTTGATTGCCCAGAACCTCCCCTCAAGCCTCACTCTGGGCGGTACGGCATTTCTGTTTTCCTCCCTTGCCGGGATTGCGGCGGGCGTGCTGGCGGCGAAATACTACGGAACTCGCATCGATAGCAGTATCACGTCCGGTATTCTGCTCGGGTCGACCATACCCAGTTTCTGGCTTGCTTTGCTGCTAATCCTCGTATTCGCGGTTTGGTTGGGTTGGGTGCCCGTGTCGGGCGCACGGGGTTGGTCTTCACTGGTGCTTCCTGTCATTGCGACCGGCCTGGGCGGCGTAGCCCTTGTTGCCCGGGTCACGAAAGTCTCGATGATCGAGATCGGCCGGCAGGATTTCGTTACGCTGCTACGCGCGAAGGGCGTTTCCGAGAGCCGCATCAGGCTGCAGCACATCCTCCGTCATGCGCTCGTTCCCGTCATTTCCATTCTCGGGTTACGGATAGGTTGGATTCTGGGCGGCGCCATCACGGTCGAAGTCGTGTTCGCTCGTCCTGGGTTGGGTTCGTTGCTAATTCGCGCGCTCAACCAGCGGGACTACCCACTTGTCCAGGGGTGCCTCCTGATGCTGTCCATGGCGGTCATTCTTGGAACGATAATCGGAGACATCGCGCACGCTGCAATGGATCCGCGACAGCGTGAGGCTTCGAAATGACGACTATTGTTTCTGAGAGCCGGCGTTTGCGGTTGCCAGTCACCGTGCCGGCGGTAGTAGCAGGACTGTTTATCGTTCTGCTCGTGGTATCTGCGGTGCTCGCGCCGACGATCGCACCCTATGCCTACGACGCGCAGAACATTGAGGTCATGAACGAGGCCCCGTCGTTCGCTCATTTCTTCGGCACTGACGAATTCGGCCGCGATGTGTTGTCCCGAATAATTGTCGGCGCTCAGACCTCATTGTCCGTGAGCGTGACGGCAGTCGGCTTTTCGGTGTTGACCGGATTGGTGCTGGGCTCAGTTTGCGGATATTTTGGTGGACTTGTCGATCGCATATTGATGACGGTGATCGATCTGACGTGGTCGTTTCCTGAGATCCTTATCGCACTCATGCTCGTAGCCGTGGTCGGCGCTGGATTGCACGGTGTGATTATTGCGGTCGCAATCGCCTACCTTGCGCAATTCACGCGGCTGACCCGGACCCAGGTCATCCAACTCAAGAAGGAAGCCTACATTGATGCGGCGGTGAATCTTGGGGCAAGCGACTTCCATATTCTGTTCCGGCACCTCCTTCCCAATGCTCTAGCTCCTGTTCTCGTCGCAGCGATGCTGGCAACCGGTGACGCCATCATCCTCGAAGCCACCTTGGGCTTTTTCGGACTTGGAGCGCAGCCGCCGACGCCAAGCTGGGGGCGATGATGAGCTCGGGCACGGCGCAGCTGTTCGTCGCTCCCTGGGTCATCATAATTCCGGGTTGTGCCGTGGCGCTGACGGTCATCGCGCTGAACATTGTGGGCGATGCATTGATTGATTCATTGGATTTTCGCAACAAGGCTAGGGAGGGATAGATGTTGCTTTCCGTGGAGAAGTTGCGAATAGCGTTTGGCTCCTTTGCCCCGGTGAAGGACGTCACTATCAGTGTCGACCGCGGAGAAATCCTGGGCCTCGTCGGCGAGTCAGGGTCCGGGAAATCGCTTACCGCTACCGCTTTAATGGGACTGCTGGGATACGTGAATGGCCATGTCGCCGGAGGGCGCATCCTGTTTGACGGCGAGGATCTTACCGGCTTACCGGAAGAACACATGCGCCGCCTGCGTGGGAGGCGTATTGGTCTCATTACGCAAAATCCGATGACTTCGTTGGATCCTATGATCCGTGTGGGCAAGCAGATCGAGCAAGCTGCAAGGATTCATATGGGGCTGGATGGGAAGGCCGCGTACAGAAAAGCCGTCGATCTTATGAGGGATGTGCGGATCCCGGATCCGCAACGTGTTCACACCTTGTATCCACATCAGCTGTCCGGTGGCATGAAACAGCGGATAGTTATCGCAATGGCTCTGGCGGGCGAGCCAGATTTGTTGATCGCGGACGAACCCACGACCGCCCTGGACGCAACAGTTCAGGCACAGATCATCCGGAATCTCGTCGAGTTGGTGAAGATTCGCGGGCTTGCTATGATCTTGATCACTCATGACATGGGCGTCGTTGCCCAGACCTGCGATCATGTTGCCGTAATGTACTGCGGGCGGATCGTTGAGCGTGCATCCGTGGGCTCGATGTTTGCGGAGGCCGCGCATCCCTACACGCAAGCGCTCATCGGCTGCATTCCGAGAAACGGCATGCGCCCGGGCACGCTGGTCGGAATTCCGGGAATGGTACCAAGCACCGCGGCATTGCCGTCGGGATGTAGTTTTCATCCGCGTTGCAGCAAAGCTCACACGATCTGCCACGAATGTGTACCGGAGTTTCGCCAATTCGGTCGCCATGTTGGCGTGGCTTGTCATCTGGCGGGGCAATATGAGTGAAATAGTCTCCGTTAAAAATCTAAGCAGGCGTTTCGCAACCAAGCGCTTCTTCCGAAAGCAGGAAGTTTTCTCTGCCGTACGCGATGTAAGCTTCAGCGTTGTTCGGGGTGAGATTGTCGGCGTCGTCGGAGAGTCTGGCTGCGGTAAATCAACGCTGGCCCGGCTAATCCTGAGGCTGCTGGAGCCAAGCGCCGGCGAGATTGCTTTCGAGGGAAGGGATCTGGCCTCATTCTCAAAGCGTGAGATGAGGCGCCTGCGTCAGAAGATGCAAATGGTCTTCCAGGATCCGTATTCCTCCATCGATCCGCGTTTCACCGTTCAGAACGCCTTGCTTGAGCCGTACAGGGTTCAGGGGCTGTCTCCAGGTGCTGCGGACAAGCGTGTTGCGGAGCTCCTGAACATGGTCGGGTTGGACGCGTCCTTGGCCCGCCGGTATCCGCATCAGCTCTCCGGCGGCCAAAAGCAGCGGGTGGGTATTGCCCGTGCACTCGCGCTGAACCCTTCGTTGATAGTGCTCGACGAGCCCACTGCCTCTCTCGACGTTTCCGTGCAGGCGCAGGTTATTAATCTGCTCGATGGGCTGCGCAACGATCTCAATCTGACCTATGTTTTCATATCGCATGACCTGAATTTGGTGCGTTACTTCTGCGACCGAACGATCGTCATGTACGCAGGCCAGATCGTGGAAGTTTTGCCAAAGGGTGTCCCACCCGCCCATCCATATACCCGCATGCTCATGAGTAGCATGTTTGAGCCTGATCCAAGCAATCGGCGTGAGATTTCAAGTTTAACCGGCGAAGCGCCGAGCGGTTACAACCTACCGCGTGGCTGTTCATTCGCAGCACGTTGTGCGCAGGCGACGGAAATGTGTGGCCGCGACGATCCTGTGTTGCAGTTATTCGATGAAGACCATCAAGTTGCTTGTCACTACTTCCGTGAAGCCAACAAGGAGTTCGTGGGAGCTTAGCGGAGCGGAATTGTAGCAGCAGACATCACACCTGTTCTGAAGGAGAAGAACACAATGAGCTATTGTGTCCTGACGGCCGAGTTCGCCCATGAAACAAACACGTTCAACATTAGGAAGACCGATCTCGACGCATTCGTCGCCCATGGCCTCTATGAAGGTGCCGCGGCGATCGAGGCGCGTGGCGACGCCAACACTGAACTCGCCGGCTTCCTGGATCGAAGCCGCGAGTATGGTTGGGACGTCGTGCACACGATCAGTACGGATGCCGAGCCTGCGGGTCCTGTCACCCGAGTTGCCTTCGATCATATTGCCGGCAAGATCGTTGATAAGGCAAAAGAGCTCGGGAGTGGTCTGGATGGCATCCTGCTCGGCCTTCATGGCGCGATGGTCACCGAGTTCTCGGAAGACGGCGAGGGCGAGCTGCTGGAGCGTTTGAGGCAAATACTCCCGCGCCGAATTCCGATCGCCGTCACTCTGGATCCACATGCGAATGTGACCGCCAAAATGTGCGAGCACGCCGATATCCTCATGTCGTTCAAAACTTATCCTCACGTCGACATGCGCGAGACAGCTCGTCACGCGGCGGATTTATTGCAGCAAGCAATGGCAGGCGTAGTCACGCCGAAGACCCTCCTCGTGCGGTGCCCAATGCTGGAAGAAGCCAATGCCGGGCGTACCGACATGGGGCCAATGATCGAGTGGATTGCCGAAGCAAGACGACACGAAAAAACGCCCGGAGCGCTGGCGGCCAGCATCAATGGCGCTTTTCCGAACGCTGACATAGCTGAAGTGGGGCCCACCATCCTGGTGACATACGAAGGTGACCTCGCGCCGCACCAGGCCTTTGCTGAGCGCATTGCCGAAGAAATGTGGAGCAACCGGGCCAACATCCTCAACACGTTTCATACGCCGGCAGAAGCCGCGCAGTTAGCCTCGGACTACGAGGGCGAGCAGCCGCTCATCATTGCTGAGTATGCGGACAACCCAGGAGCTGGAGCGTACGGTGATGCGACGGCTCTCCTAGACGCTTTGCTGAGCGCGAAGGTCGCTGATGCATGCTTCGGGCCGATGGTGGATCCCGAAGCGGCGCGGATCCTGTCGCAGATGAACATTGGCGATAGCGCGTCAATTTTTCTTGGCGGAAAATCGGATGCCCGGTTTGGTGGCGCGCCGCTCGAGGTGAATGCAAAAGTCTTGCACCTCAGCGACGGAAAACTGATAGGGACCGGCGCACAACTCGGTGGACTCGAATTTTCGTTCGGACCAACCGCCGTCATCCAGATCGATGGAATCGTCGTACTTGTGGTGACTGAACGCTCACAATTGCGCGACCAACAGCAATTCCGAGCTTTTGGCATCGAGCCGACAGCGTATCGGGTGATCGTCGTCAAATCCATGCAGCACTTTCGCGCCGATTTCGAACAGATTGCTGGCCGGATTATCGTCTGCGACAGCGGGGCACTCTGCACCATGGACTACTCAAAGATACCTTATCGGAATGTGCCTCGCCCAATCTACCCGCTCGACGCGTTCTGAGGACGTTCCCACGACCAGGGCTAAGCTGCGGCTGAGGCGCTGTCCTGGACCGAGTTCTCCGAAGAGCCTCCGGAAATTGTTAGCAGCCTTGGTCTTGGCGCGAACTCTCCCTCATGCGGAGCGCCCTGTGTTGTTCGACTGGCTTGAAAACCGAACTGAGCGTTCCTCGGAACGCCAAAGTGAAAACAATGTTTACTACGGAGCATGGCGTGATTGTTAAATCTGCCGCACAGCAATCAGACGTTATCGTACTCGGCGCTGGGATCGTCGGGGTGTGCATCGCACTGCATCTACAAAAGCGTGGCAAGTCAGTAGTTCTGGTCGACCGGAAGGAGCCGGGGGAGGAGACGAGTTACGGGAACGCGGGGTTGATCGAATGCTCGAGTGTGATGCCTTACGGGGCGCCGCGAGAGCTTGGGACCTTGCTACGGTATGGCTTGAACCGTTCGGCAGACGTGCGTTTCGACTGGTCGTATTTGCCCCAAATCGCACCATGGCTCTGGAGGTTCTGGCGCGAGTCCGCTCCAAATCGGTTGATGAAGGCGGCGTCGGACATGTGGCCGCTGATCAGCCGTTCCGTGGCGGAACATGAAGCGTTGGCGTCCGAAGCGGGCGTGACTTCCGAGTTACATCGTTCAGGTTGGATTGAAACCTTCCGGAAACCGGGGTCACTTGCAAAAGCCAAGGCAGCGGTCGGGGAGCTCGCTCCCTTTGGCGTCCGGTATGAAGTGCTCGACGCGGATTCGCTGAGGGAACGCGAGCCACATCTTTCGAACGAGTTCGTCGGAGGTGTCCATTGGCTCGATCCCGCAACGGTGCGTGATCCCGGAGGGCTGGTAAAAAGCTATGCGAAGACGTTATTCCAGCGGGGCGGTAAGTTCCACAAGGCAGACGCATCAAATCTCGTGAATGACGGGATTCGATGGCGCCTGAATCTGGAGAGCCAGAGTCTGTTCGCGCAGGAGGTGGTTGTTGCGCTGGGTCCTTGGTCGGACGATGTGGCGCGACGGTTCGGATATCGGCTGCCTTTTGTCGTTAAGCGAGGTTACCACGTCCACTACTCGGCAAAAGACGGCGCGATGCTAAACCACCCGGTATTCGACGCGGATGGAGGCTATGTCCTGTCGCCCATGCGCCAAGGCGTTAGATTGGCCACCGGAATTGAGTTCGCGCCCCGAGACAGTCGCCCGAATTTCTCCCAACTAGATTTTGTCGAACCGCTCGCTCGACGAACTTTTCCGCTCCAAGGCAGGATTGAATCGGAGCCATGGATGGGGTCCAGACCTTGTCTTCCTGACATGCGTCCGATCATTGGAAAAGCGCCACGACATAAGGGCTTATGGTTTGCATTTGGTCATAACCATCACGGTCTGACGTTGGGGCCGGTTACTGGACGGCTGTTGGCTGAAATGATGACGGGGCGGGTCTCTTTCACAGACCCGCGTCCCTACGCGATGGATCGGTTCTCTTAGCTCCCGAACCATGCCTTCCAACATCGATCGCGAATTCCAAACATGTAAAGAGGTATAGAATGTCCCCGTTGAATTGGATTGACGGAAGCCGTCTGAAATCGAGCGTATCAGACGCGATCGACACGTACGTTTTCGCTGAAATGAGTCGTCAACGGATTCCAGGGGTCGCACTTGGAATCTACAGGAGTGGCTCGATCGTCCTGGCGAAAGGGTATGGAAAGGCCAACATCGAACTCAACGTTCCAATGACGGCGGATAGCGTGCTGCAATCTGGGTCCGTCGGCAAATCATTCACAGCGACCGCGGTGATGATGCTGGTTGAGCGGGGCAGGATCCAATTGGACGACAGCATCAAGGACTATTTTCCAGAAGGACCGGATAGCTGGCAAGCAATCAAGATAGCCAATCTCCTTTCCCACACGTCCGGATTGGCAGCGTATGACAATCCGGAGCTTCAAGTCACCGATGGTCCGTTCGATATCAGGCGGGATTTCTCCGAAGACGAGTTGCTGGCAGCAATCGCAAGGCTGCCGCGCGATTTTGATCCGGGCGATGACTGGGCATACCAGAACACCAACTTCGTCCTGCTCGGCATTCTCATTGAAAGAGTTACAGGCCAATCCTACGGCGAATTCCTCGCGCAGAACATCTTCGGTCCGTTGGGGATGATGTCATCGAGAGTCATATCGGATCTCGATGTCGTTCCGAATAGGGCATCGGGTTACGAGATGGTCGGAGGAGTGCTTAGAAATCAACAATGGGTATCGCCCACCTTCAACTCGACGGCTGACGGTACGCTCTATTTTACTGTTCGCGATCTCGAGCAGTGGGAGCGGGCACTTTGTGGTGACACCCTCTTAAAAGCGGCCTCGCTAGAAAAGATGTGGACTCCTTATCCCTATGGCGGGAAGTCAGAGAAGGAAGGCTACGGATTTGGTTGGAGGATACAATACATAAACGGACGACGCGTGATTGGGCACAATGGGGCATGGCAGGGTTTCTCGACGTCATTCTCACGCTATGTGGACGATAAGCTAACAATTGTCGCCCTGTGCAACCTCGATGCTAATCATTGCAGCCCGGTTTCAATCGTCCGAGCCGTCGCCGGTATAATATCTCCTTGTCTTGAAATTCCTGAATGTCCGGCCGTAGTCGACGATCGAGAAGAGCTGACGGCATCCTACTGGGCCCAGTTCCGCAGCCTGATGAAAGGAGACGTTACGGGCAAGAAGACTAAAGCCGGCACATTCTCTGCTGAACAAATTCGTGATCTGCAATGTGCGCTGCCACGACAATGGGACGAGAACTTTCCAGTTCTCGTTGAACGTACCGTCCAAAAGAAAAGTCTTCTTTCAGTGTATAAGATCGGTAACGTAAACGACAGGCGTTTGCTCAGTGTTTCGACTTTAGAAGCCGAAGGTGTTGTATCCTTCAGTATCCTGGCAGACCCGGACAACAGATAGTTTGGGCGAAGTCGATCTTAGTACATGGATGGCGTCCGGCCTCGTCGCGATCGGGCACGGTTGAGTGGCGCGTGCACTCACGGGGTGAAGAGTTGGCTTAACTTCAATTGAAGTTCGCGGGCCTGCGGTATGGAGCCGCCGGTTTTGCAGCGTTCGCAAGACATGGCATTCGTTCGGTAGCGACAGAGCCGGCACGACCATCATTTGGACACCGGGTGGCTCATTTCTTCCAGATTTGGAATGTGCCTCCGCGCGCGCGTGGGCAGAGAGTTCTTTCAAGCCGCGCCAACTCCCCGACAGGCGACGGAGCCGGGGCCATTCGGCCTTGGGCCTTGCATGTGACGGCCGATGGCCGGTTTTTGCAGTTGGAGAGCATGGGATCAAGCGCACCCATCCCGCGAGGCAGCATTGCGGGCCACCGCCTCACCTGCGGACGTCGACTTGGAACTCGTGCTAGCGGTCGACACGTCGGGCTCCATGGACATAGCGCGCGTGCAGCGCCTCGGCTATCTGGAACGCTCCGACACCCGGAATTCACCAACGCCGTCAAAGGCAGGGCCGCATTGCCGTCGGCTATTTTGAATGGAAAGGCGCATACGTAAAGAGCTAAGTATGGTGTGGTAGGCCCGGCAGGACTCGAACCTGCAACCAGTCGGTGATGCGCCGACGGCTCTAACCATTGAGCTACAGGCCCCACCAGGACGTTTCTAAGCACAGAAAAACCGATGGATCAGCCGCGTAGCGGATGCTTTGAAGAAGTGTCTTGAACCTTGACGCACCAGTGCGGTTCATCGATAATCAAGGTGAACCAAGGAAGGTGAGATCCCATGACCGCTGCGTTTACCGTGCGTATAAAAGATGAAACCGCGAGCAAGCTGGATCAGCTCGCTGAGAAGCTGGATCGGTCCCGCTCTTATATGGCTGCAGCGGCCATCGAAGCTTTCGTTGAGCAGCAGGAATGGCAGCTTGCCGAGATTGAAGCCGGGTTGACCGAGGCCGACCGGGGTGAGTTCGCCAGCGATGAAGATGTGGCGAAAGTCGTCAGGAAGTACGTCAAGTCTGCCCGCCAATCATGAGTCGGAAGCGTATTCGTTGGACGCTGCGGGCGTTGCGGCGACTTGATGAGATCGGCGCGTATATCGAGAAAGACGATCCGGATGCGGCGGCTCGCGTCGTGGCGCGGATTGTCACTGCCGTGGATGCGTTAGCGGAGTACCCTGCCAGTGGGCGGCCTGGTCGTATCAAGAGCACGCGCGAGCTCGTGCTGGCCGACATTCCCTACATCATCCCCTACCGCATAAGTCGAGACGTCGAGATCCTCACCGTCATGCACGCTCACCAGCAATGGCCGCAGGTTCTCTAGTCACGACCAACAAAACGCGTCGGCGCGATGAGCGATGATCCGCTCATCAGCCTGCCCGTTACGGCAACGTGACCTATTCCCGGCTTCGTCCGAAAAGCACGGCGCTCATGCTACCCCACTCCCCGGGACATCATCACTGCTAGTCAAAATCAGACGGGAAGTGCAGGTTTTCGACGGAAAACTGGAAGCGATCAGCCCAATCTTGGTTTCCAGTTGCGAATGATTCACATGACGATTGTGCCACGTTTGTTCCCGTTCTGTGCGTTCAGGATCGCACAATGTATCGACTGGCACCCGCTTCCACGTGTCTGGCCGCGATTGAGCGTCGGTCGTTTGGCGACCAATAATACTTCTTGAGGACGGTCGTCCCCGCTCCGAAAGACTATTGGGCGTTTGCTGCGACGTCGCTTGAAATCGGAGGCACAAGGCACCAGTTCAAAATTGGGCAATATGGAGTGAAACCAGCGCGATCTTTGCCGGCCAGAGAGAAGCGGGGGAGGAGAAAATGAATGATGAAAAACTCGGCTTCGAAGATGATTTGATGCTCGGCGTGCCGGCGGGGGGCGGGCGGGCGGTTCTCCAGGCCATTTCGTCTCACCTAGCGCAACGTACTCGTGTCCCAGCCAGTGTCATTCTAGACGGCCTGCTCGAGCGGGAGGCTCTTGGTTCGACGGGTTTCGGGGAAGGCTTTGCCCTACCGCACGCGTTTATTCCGGGATTGATAACTCCGGCTAAAGTGCTTGTTACCCTGCGCGAACCAATCGAGTTCAACGCACCCGACGACGAGCCAGTCGATATCTTTCTCGCGGTGATATGGCCTTACGGGCAACATGAAGGTTTCTTGCAATACCTCTCCAAGCTTTGTCGTGTCTTTCGCTCAAAGAAGTTGTTGGCGGCCCTGCGAGGGGTACGATCTGAAACAGAGGCTTTAATCGTGCTTTCGGCGGCCGTTTGCACAACTGCTCCGAGTGCACAAAGCTCTGTCACAGCCTCATATGGCCCGCTCCTGCGTAGTTCGATGCCCTAAATCGCGTGATTGGCGCGTTCGGTCGTCGCTTCGTGCCGAGTCTTGGCTGGCTCGGCATACGACACAAAGCCTGTTCTCCCGTTTCCAGCGCCGTTAGCCATCTAGGCATTGGTTCCCGGCGCGGTTCGGGAAGGCGTACGAACCTGCTAACAGTGCGAAGCCGTCCGTGCATGAAAATACGGAACTGTCGTCGCCACCAGCCACAAAAGCGAGGGTACCACTCCCGGGACATTCCTCTGAAAATGAGAGTAGGATCCTTCAGGGGAGAAAAGAGATGCCAGTCGGCTTGGTACACTATGCGCCCGTCACTCTGAACCAAGGGTTGTGAGCTATCGATGACGCCAGGACCAGAAAATTACAAGGAGCTTCTGCTTTTTCTAACGACGGCAGGCGTTATCGTGCCACTGTTTGGGCGATTGAAACTGAGCCCGGTTTTTGGCTTTCTCGCAGCCGGCATCTTGCTTGGTCCCTTCGGTCTTGGAGCGCTCGTAGGAGATTGGCCGTGGCTCTCCGCAATCTCAATCACCGACGTTGGACAGATCGCGCTTCTTGCGGAATTCGGCGTGGCATTCCTGCTTTTTATGATCGCGCTCGAGCTGTCGTGGAGCCGTCTTCTGTTAATGCGCAAGTTCGTCTTCGGATTGGGCGGCCTTCAGGTTCTCACCTCGACAGCCGTCCTCGCGGCCATCGCGGGCTTGCTGGGCCAAACTCCGGCTTCAGCGGTGGTGCTTGGCAGTGCGCTCGCCATGTCGTCGACGGCGATCATTCTACCGTCGCTTGTTGAGCGCAAACTGCTGAACACAACCGTTGGGCGGGCAAGTTTCGCCGTACTGCTCTTCCAGGATCTCGCCGTGGCGCCTCTCCTGTTCATGGTGACGATTTTGGGCTCGCGCGAAGGGACGGGGCTCGGCGCCGGCCTGTTGTATGCTCTGGCGCCTGCCGCAGTGGCGCTTTTCGCGATGGCCGGCATCGGTCGCCTCATCCTGCGACCTTTGTTCAAACTGGTCGCGACAACAAAGAGTAACGAATTGTTCGTCGCTGCATGCCTCTTGGTCGTAATCGGTTCTGGCCTAATCACAGCCCTCAGTGGTCAGTCGATGGCGCTCGGCGCTTTCGTTGCAGGTCTCTTGCTCGCTGAAACCGAGTATCGTCGTCAGATCGAGGTTACCATCCAGCCCTTCCAGGGGCTTTTGCTTGGGCTCTTCTTCGTATCCGTTGGAGCTCGTCTGGATCTTTCCGAGATCATTGCCAACCCGGTCGTCACAGTCGGCGTCGCGATCGGGCTGTTTGCCATAAAAGCTCTGACCCTCTTTCCGATCGCGCGCCTGTCAGGACTGACGACCCGCCATGCCGGCGAAGTCGCACTTGTGCTAGGACCTGGCGGCGAGTTCGCATTAATCCTTATCGGCGCTGCTGTGGCAGGCAATGTTGTCCCTGGTGCCGTTGCCGCCACTGCCACAGTCGCGGCAACCTTGACGATGATCGGCGTTCCCTTGCTGGTGCGCCTGCTGGGCCGCGATAGGGCATATGCCGGGACGGCTGATCCTTCGTTTGCAGGACTAACGCCCCAGCATGATGACGGCTTAGAGCGTGTGATCGTCGTCGGCTATGGACGTGTCGGGCAACTGGTCGCGGAGATGCTCACGCGACATGGGTTGAGGTTCCTGGCAATCGACGCCGATCCAGTGCTTGTCGGCAAGGAGCGAGGGCGCGGTTCTACGATCTATTATGGCGATGCCACACGAATCGAGTTGCTTCGACGCTGCGGAATCCAGAGTGCTCGCGCACTTGTTGTAACCTTGGATAACGCAGAGGCTGTGGCCTCGATCGTCTCCTCTGCAAGATCCGAGCGGGCGGATCTCACTATTGTCGCCCGCGCACGGGATGCGGTGCACGCAACTGAGTTATACGAACTCAAAGTGACGGATGCGGTGCCAGAGACCATCGAAGCCAGCCTCCAACTGTCGCAGGCGGTGCTCGTTGGCATCGGCATTCCGATGGGCCCAGTGATAGCATCCATTCATGAGCGACGGGATGAGTTTCGCAAGATGCTACAGCCAGCGGACGGTTCGAACAGGGAACGGCATGCGATCCGGCCGCGAAGTCGAAGTGAGTCAAAATCACTCCGATAAGCATGAGAAACGTGCGGAGGCATGCCGCTGTCGTCGGGCCACAGTTTTACGGCGAGGGCATCTGATGCACCATGACTTTGTCGCCCGCCGGACACAATCCGAGATCGATGGCACTAATGCTGTCCTCGGCGAATGGTTCCCGCGCGGTTTCCGACCGACCTTCCTAAAGGTAACACTGGGCTTTTTTGATGAATTCTTGGTCCGTTAGGGCTGCACGGTGACGGCCTCAAGGCGCGCGATCGGTGAGAGCGTCGGCTCCCTCCTGCTCGACACCATGCCCGATAATCCTAACGCCTCAATGCGGGAAAGTCGGAGCGAGTTTCTGGATGGCGCATTCGAAACTCCGCACAGGTCGCATCTGGCCATGGCTGTAGTCCTCCTGTTCAGTCCGACGAACCGTACGAGCGGCGATCGGTTTCGGCTCAAGTCTCGTGCATTCGGATGACGTCCTCGATGCCGCGCGATTGGATGCCCAGTTCTTCCAGGCCCGGCAGATCAACTGCCGCGACATTGTCACGACGCATGAGGTCGACTTGGTTGCGCGTCAGAGACACGGCCGGAAGAAACTCCGCAGCAGTCGCCAACATGCTCCACATCGCGAAAGGCACCGGCACCAGCCTGATCCGCGTCTCGAGCTGAGTGGCGATTTCCTGGACGAGTTCCCGATAGGCATAGATGCTCCGGTGTGCTGAATTTTCTGGCCGAGGACTGCGCTCGAGGCACACACTTGCTCGCGCGGGGAGAAAGCCGCCTGGCAAGGCGGCTTCCCGATATCGAAGTGCGACTACTCGGCGGCCTGCCTGGACACCTTGGGGTTTGCCGCGGCTTCGCCAAGTGCCGTCAGCTTCTGATCGGTGGCGATCTCCTCCTGGAGATTGGCATCAAGGAGTGCGACGGCTCCATTGAGGCCAAGCTGGGCCGCCCATGATTTGAGTGTTCCATAACGGGCGATCTCATAATGCTCGACGGTCTGGGCCGACGAGATGAGGCCGGCATCAAGGGCGGCGGTGCCCTTGTATTCTTCCATGATCTCTTCGCCTTCGGAAATCATCCCTTGAATGGCTTCGCACGTCTTGCCTCGGGCCGGTTTTCCGATGATCTCAAAAACCTGACCAAGCCGCTCGATCTGGCCTTCAGTCTCATCCCGATGCTTTAGGAAGCCGGCCTTGCCTTCTTCAGACTGCGCAGCCCGCGCCATCTTCGGAAGTGCCTTGAGGATCTGCTTTTCAGCGAAGTAGATGTCTTTAAGCGTATCGTGAAAGAGATCGCTCAAGTCTTTCGTCTTGGGAGTCATTGGGTAATCTTTCTCCATTTTCGAGTTGGACTTCAGGGAGTTCAAATCTCGAACAGTCAGGTGGGGGTCACCAAGTCATCAATCCGAACGATGTCAGACAAGCCCAAACGTTGCGGCGCCGGGTATGTTCCGAATTTGGTGTGGGGAGATCGAAAACTCGCAGTATTAAAAGGAGAATGACTGTTCGGTATTGAATGTTTTCATCCTGTCTCCAGACATCATTTTGCTTTCTGCAAGATGCCTTTTCTCTCTGACAATTTTCGCCTTAGCGCCGTTTGAGGTGCGGCTCGCAAGGAGAATTGGTCTCGATTCAGGGATGCACCCAGCGCCGCGCTAGTCCTGAATACCTCGGTCAAGAATTTAAAGTTGCCACGCAACTGGAACAAACTGTGTTCTCGTCGGTTGCAAGCCACGACTATCAGAACCCTGACAAAAACAGATTCCGTTTCCCAAAACGCGATCGTCGTCTCGACGTTCGCGACCGTAGATGTGCGAAGTGAGTAATGCGAAAGATCGTCGTCATCAGTGATTTCCAGGACGGCTGGCCACCGGTTTCACAAGCCCCCACCAAGACGGAACGTTTGGCGGCCTGGGCATCCCGTTTCAAGGATGAGATGGCTGCTTGGCCAACGCATGAAAATGTAGTGCACGTGTCGGGCGGATATCTGGAGCGACTGCCACTGGCCAGCGTGGCTGACGGCCTAGTCGATCGGGCGGAGATCTGGAGCCATTGGCGGGCCAGCAACCCACCCCCTGAGGTTAAGGAGAATTCCTTCCTTACGCGACGCTCCTTTTACCTCGATGGAAGTACTTCCCCATTTTCGTCGGACGACATGCTTGCCCATATCGAGATTTATGGCGCTCCAGATATTCTTTGTGTCTGGGGCCTGGGGGTTGGTGAGGAAATCCTCCAGGCCTGCCAAACCAGCTTCAAAATCTATAACTCAATCGACGCGCCGGCGCTGCGCGTCCCTTCGACCACAAGCCGCCATTTCGATCTAATCCTGACAGGATCAGAGGAGCAGAGCCGCGACGTCGAGGCACGTCACCCGGGCAAACGCACCGCGATCCTTCCGATCGGCCCGGAATTTGCTGCACCGTCGATGTTCTTTCCCATCGAGGGGGCCAAGGCTTACGACATAATCTATGTGGCTGCCGCGCAAGCCTACAAGCGCCACGATATCCTGTTTCACGCGCTCGCCAAGTTGCCCAGAACTGTGCGGGCACTTTGTGTATTCGGCTACGGCGATCAATCCGAGCAACTGCGTCATCAAGCGACAGAATTGGAGCTTAACGTCGATTTTGTCGGACCTCCTGGCGTCTCCTTCGGGGAGGTCAACAGATTGATGAACCTCGCTCGGATGGGAGTGGTGTGCGGTGTCGATGACGGGGCGCCGGCGGTCCTGACCGAATATATGCTCGCGGGCTTGCCGGTGCTCGTCAACGCCGAATTGCGATGCGGCCAGCAATACATCACTCCGCAAACCGGGGCCACCGCAAAGTCGGACAAGTTTCACATCGGCATTGCCGGGATGTTGTCGCGGCTTGCGGACTTCAGCCCACGCGCCGCAGTCCTTCGATCTTGGACTTGGCCCCACTCCATCAAGAAACTTCGCCAGCTAATTCGAGCCGAACAGTCAGCCAAGAAGGAGGCGCGCGGCAATTGAAGTTGTTTCAGCCTACGAACAGCTCAGCGCGGAATGAGTATGGATATTCTAACTGCAGTTCCAAAGACCAACGACAATTCCAGCAATGCTTGCGCACCGGTGATTTGTTTTTCACACCTGCGCTGGGATTTTGTCGTGCAGCGGCCACAACACCTCATGGAGCGCTTTGCTCGGGAGCGGCGCGTATACTTCTTTGAAGAGGTCATTCCGACCGATCACCATCTTGCCTACCTGGAGATCCATTCTTTCGCGGGCACGACCGTAAAAGCCGTTAGACCCCGAATCCCCAGAGGATGGACCGAGGCGCAACGAAACTCCGGTTTGGCGGGACTGCTTGACGAGCTTCTCGAGCTTGCAGGTCATCGCAAGCCAATCTTGTGGTTCTACACGCCGATGATGTTTCCGTTCGCCCGGCATATCGATGCGGCCGCAATAGTTTATGACTCCATGGACGAGCTCGCCAACTTCAGATTTGCTCCGGCAAATATCGGGGAGCTGGAGCGTGAGCTGATGCAACGGGCTGATGTGGTGTTCACGGGCGGCCATAGCCTCTACGACGCCAAACGCCTCATGCACGACAACATTCATCCCTTTCCGTCCAGCGTGGATGTGCGGCATTTCCGGTCGGCACGCAAGCAGCCGATCAATCCGCCGGATCAGGCGGACCTCGCTGGCCCGGTCCTCGGTTTTTGCGGCGTCATCGACGAGCGTCTTGATCTCGAACTGATCAGAGCCTTGGCAGATCACCGGCCGTACTGGTCAATCGTCCTCATTGGTCCCGTGGCCAAGATCAAAGTCGAGGACGTGCCACGCGCACCCAACATCCATTATCTGGGCCAGAAGCACTACGCGGACCTTCCTGCCTACTTCTCCGGTTGGGACGTGGCTCTGATGCCGTTTGCCCTCAACGAAGCAACCCGATTCATCAGCCCCACAAAAACGCCGGAATACCTGGCCGCCGGGCTTGCCGTGGTCACCACGCCGATCGTTGATGTCATGCGCCAATACGCAGACATCAGCGGCATATTCTTCGCGTCTGATGCGGGTAAATTCGTAGAGGCATGCGAAGCCGCTCTCAAACTCAAGCCCAGGTCAGGAAAATGGCTGACGGGCGCGGACGAACTGCTGTCGACGTTTTCCTGGGACGAGACGCACCGGCGAATGAACGGACTGGTGCAGGAGGCGGCTGAAACAAACGCGCGTCCGCCGGTTGCCCCCGCCTCGCGAAGGACGGCAAAATCGACGTCGAAACGCCGTACCTATGATTTTGTAATCGTCGGTGCCGGCTTTGCGGGATCTGTCCTTGCCGAGAGGCTGGCAAATGAGGGCAAGCATCATGTCCTTATTTGCGATCGACGATCCCACATTGGTGGCAACGCGTACGATTTCTACAACGAGCACGGCATTCTTGTTCACAAGTATGGCCCGCACATTTTCCACACCAACAGCGAAATGATCTTCGACTATCTGTCGCGCTTTACTGCTTGGAGGCCTTACGAACACCGCGTGCTTGCACAGGTGGCGGGTAAACTCTTGCCGATCCCGATCAACCGCACAACCCTCAATGGACTTTACGGACTTGAACTTAAGGACGACGCCGCGGCTGCCCAATATCTCGCCTCCAAGGCGCGGCCGATGGATCGGATACGCACTTCGAAGGATGTCGTTGTCGCGCAGGTCGGACTGGATTTGTACCGGACGTTTTTCGAGGGCTACACCCGCAAGCAATGGGGATTGGATCCTTCCCAACTCGACAAGGCCGTTACCGCGCGCATTCCGACCCGTACGAACACAGACGATCGCTATTTTCAGGACACATTCCAGGCGATGCCGAAGGATGGCTACACGAAAATGTTCGAAAATATGCTGGATAGCGATCACATCGACATCCGGCTCAATACCGACTTTCGGGATGTCCGAGAACAGTTCCCCGACGCGCATATCATTTTCACCGGGCCGATCGACGAGTTTTTCGATTATCAGTACGGCCGGCTCCCTTACAGGAGTCTGCGGTTCGAACACACGACTTACGACCGGCGGCGACTTTTGCCCGTTGGGGTCGTGAACTTTCCCTCGGAGAAGGTCCCCTATACGAGGGTTACCGAATTCAAGCACATCACGGGGCAAGTCCACCCCAAGACGAGCATCTGTCACGAGTTCGCCTGTTCGGAAGGCGACCCTTACTATCCGATACCCAGACCGGAAAATCAGGAGCTCTACAACCAGTATGCGCTTCTTGCTCGCTCGCGAAGCGATGTAACCTTCGTCGGAAGACTGGCGAGCTACCGCTATTACAACATGGACCAAGTCGTCGGTCAGGCACTTTCGACATTCAGTCGATTTCAGGCCAGGGAGACGGCGCAGGTCGGGTTGGGTGTCCGTTGACCCCGCCCCTTGAGCCAAAGCGGAAACTCATCCTTGCGACCGATAGCTCTGACGCATCTGGCATGGGCGCTCATATGCTTGTTCTCGGCGCGTGTTTGTGCGATCGCTTTGAGGTTACGGTAGCTGTGCCGCGCGGGTGCGAAGGCAATCTTACCTCGACAGCCTTCGCGCTCGGCCTGGCCGTCAAAGAGTTCAACGACATCACAGAGTGCGGCTTGTGGCTGCAGTCGTTTGACGCCGATCTCCTCCATGTGCACGCTGGCATTGGCTGGGAGGGGCATGGGCTTGCGCACGCCGGAAAAGCCGCTGGTGTTCCCGTTATCCGAACGGAACACTTGCCGTTTCTCCTCACCGACGAGGATCAGAAGGCGACTTTTCGGGAGGGCCTCGGCTCCGTAGAGCGGCTAATCGTCGTCTCCCGCACGGCGGAGTTGACGTTCTCGAGGGAGAGCATCGATCCAAAGAAGATCTCTGTTGTCCGCAACGGAATTCCACGGCTTCCCGAGGGAATCCGCGTGCGGTCGCAGTGGGGTGGCCAACGAGCAAACACCCTCATCTCGATTGCTCGTTTTACACCGCAGAAAGATCATCCGACATTGGTAAGGGCGATGCCCACTGTCCTGGAACAATTCCCGGATGCGGTGTTGCTGCTGGTTGGAACTGGTCCTGAGGTCACCGCTGTGAAGGACCTGGTCGTGCGGCTCGGGATTGAACAGGCGGTGCTGTTCGCGGGGCAGCGCAACGACATAGCTTCGTTGTTGGCTTCAGCGGATGTTTTCGTTCTCGCCTCGCTTTTCGAGGGGCTGCCACTGGCTGTTCTTGAGGCGATGTCCATTGGAGTGCCAGTTGTTGCGACCGCCATCGGAGGCACGACTGACGCTCTTGGTGACGATCACCCCTTCCTCGTCGAACCGGGTAGTCCGGAAGCACTTGCTGAGGGAATTATCGCCGTCCTAGGCGATCCGATAGCGGCCGCTCGCACAGGAGAGGCGGAGCGGCTGAGGTTCAAACAACACTTCACCGCAAGGCGGATGGTCGAGGAAACCGAGGAAATTTACCGAGCCGTTCTCCATGCGGGGGTCGGCAACGAAAGAGAGCACCCAGCCATGGAACGCACGCGCATCGGTTTTATTGGAGCGGGCGGGATCGCGACCCGCCATCTCGATATTCTGGCGGGATTCGACGACGTGGAACTCGTGGGGTTTGCCGATCCGGACATGGAACGCGCCAGGCACGCGGCAGGCCGCTTTGGCGCCAGAGCTTTCAGTTCCTGCGTCCAGATGCTGGACGGACTGGAAATTGATGCCGCCTATATTTGCGTTCCCCCGTTTGCACATGGCGATGTCGAGCGGGAGCTTATTGCCAAGCGTATTCCATTTTTTGTCGAAAAGCCTGTCAGTCTGCATCTTGATCTCGCACAAGAGCTCGCCGCCGCAATTGCCACGGCCGGTCTGATTACCGCGGTGGGCTACCATTGGAGATACCTCGACATCGTTGAGGAAGCCCGCCAACACCTGGCGGAGAACCCCGCACAGCTCATCTCGGGGTACTGGCTCGATCAGACCCCGCCGCCGCGATGGTGGTGGAAGAAGGATACCTCAGGGGGGCAAACGGTGGAGCAGACGACGCATATCGTCGATCTCGCGCGTTACCTTGTCGGCGATATCACCCGCGTTTTCGGCCAGACTACCCATAGAAGAAGGGATGATTTTCCTGATCTTGATGTCGCCACATCGAGCACGGCCAGTCTTTCATTCGCAACCGGCGCAATCGGAAACATCGCCTCCACCTGTGCCCTGAGGTGGGGGCATCATGTCGGATTGAACATCTTTGCCGATGGGTTGGCGATCGAACTGACAGACCATGACATCATGGTAGACGTCGGAGCAGGGAGGCCTGTTCGCCGGGCGGAAGGAGACCCGGTGTGGCTGGAGGATCGCGACTTTGTTGATGCGGTGCGGGGCGGCGAAAGTCGCATCCGCTGTCCTTACCACGAAGCGCTCGCGACCCACCGCATTGCACTGGCCCTGACCAAGTCTGCCGAAACCGGTCAGCCGATCGACCTCCACAACTTTTAGGAAGTTATGCCGATGTCCAGCCGCACCATAAGATCACTCGGCGTGGAACGCCCCGGAAAAATGTACTTTTTGGATTACGATGAGGAAGCGCCAACCGATGGCCAGGTACAACTTGACACGCTCTTTACCGGGTTTTCAGCCGGGACCGAGTTAACGTTCCTCAAAAACACCAATCCATATTTTCGCTCACGTTTCGACAACGAGCGGGGCGTTTTCATCGAGAAGGAGCCTGACCTAACCTACCCCATACCGTTTCTCGGTTACATGGAGGTGGCGCGGGTCGCTCACACAAGCGCCGTTGGCTATAAAACAAACGATATCGTTGCGGCGACCTATGCGCATAAGACCGGCCACCTGGCCGACCCGTTTCGCGATCTTCTCGTCCCGCTTCCCGTCACGATCGATCCCGTGCTGGGTATCTTTGTCGCACAGATGGGCCCGATCGCGGCGAATGGCATCCTCCATGCCGATGCGGATGCGTTCGGACCGGCAGTGTCGTTCCTGGGATGCGGGGTCATCGGTCGACGCGTGCTCGTTATCGGAGCCGGGACTGTGGGCTTGCTCACGGCGCTCTTTGCCAAGACCGTCGGCGCTACGCAAGTCGTCATCGCCGATCCTTCAGAGTTCCGCCGGGACAAGGCAGAGGCGATGGGCATTCTTGCGATGACCGAGGAACACGCGTGGCAGCATGCCAAGGCACACTGGCACGATGGCGTGGCCAACCGCGGGGCCGATCTCGTCTTTCAAACTAGAGCGCATTTGGAAAGCCTCAACGTCGCGCTCAAGGCCGTGCGCCCCCAGGGGAGCGTCATTGACCTGGCATTTTATCAGGATGGTTCCGACAGACTGAGATTGGGTGAGGAATTCCACCACAATGGCCTCAACATCCGCTGCGCGCAGATCAATCGCGTTCCGCGCGGACTCTCACCTCATTGGAGCCGACGCCGGCTTGCGGGCGAGACAATCGAACTCTTGTTTCTCCAAGGTGAACTGATCAAACAGCACATGATCACCCACGTGGTTCCCTTTGAGGGTGCACCGGAGTTCCTTTCAGACCTGCTGGAGCGGCGGTTTGAGTTCCTGCAGATCGTCTTTAAGGTGCAGCCATGACGGTGCCGAGCCCCAAGACCGTCCTCTTCGTCTTCGGCTGGTTGGTCGTTGGGGGAGAGGAGACGGAGGTCCGTCTGCTTGCTGCCAACATCGACCGTTCCCGCTACAAGATCGATGTGGTTGCTTGTCTGCGCAAGGACACCATGCCCGTGCAGACGCATGACCAGCTGCGGGCTCTGGGAATCGAGGTGGACATTGCACCCTATTCGATGTCCCTGGAAGAAACCGTTGCCTATCTCGCCGACAAGATCCCTGCTTATGACGTGGTGGTTTCGTGCCAGAACGTTGCCGACATCTATCCGGCACTCGAACGACTGCACATTCGTCCGCCTTTGATCGAACATGGTGGTCTGGTCCTGGAAGCTCTGAGCGGCCCAAAACACTTTACCAGTCGCTACGTCGGTGTCTGTCGCTCCATTCGCGACGCAGCCGCCTCCCGAATGCCCGGGCGGGAATCTCACGCCAGAGAAATTCCCTCAATGGTCGATCTCAAGGAGTTCCAGCCGAGCCGGCGGCGTGCCATGCGCCGGCAGCTTGGCATCTCCGATGATACGATCCTGGTCGGCTGGGTCGGGCGCCTCGACGCAAAAAAGAATGTGGAGACTTTCATCGAGGCGGCCTCGATCATACATGCCGAAGATGGGGGCATGCGCTTTGTGATCGTTGGCGGACCAGATGCCTTCATGCCGCAATATGCGCTGCAACTCAATGCTCTCTGTAACGAGCGTGGACTGGATGCTGTCTTGAGCTTCCTCGGCGACCGCGCCGATGTTCCGGATCTGCTTGCAGCGCTCGACGTGTTTGTCTGGCTGTCCCGGGACGAAGGCATGCCCCATGTCATTTCCGAGGCCGGGGCCGCCCGCCTTCCAGTGATTGCAACGGCCGACAACGGTTCGAGACAACAAATCAAACATGGCCTCTCGGGCTATTTTGTAGGACATGCCGATCCGCAGGCAGTTGCGGACGCCATCACATTGCTTGCCGGCTCGCCGGAGTTGCGCGCCAGCCTCGGTCTACAGTTGCGCAGGCACGTAGAGGAAAATTACAGCGTCGAAGCGGTCGTTCCGCAATGGGAGGCGCTGTTTGATGAGGTCCTTACGGAAAGAGCGCCATGCGGTCCGACCGGGCTATTTCAATCTTTCTTCCTCGGCGGATTTGAATGCTCGACGCACCGAATCCGACCACCGGGCGGCACGGGTCTTGGTCGGCGGCTGGACATGATAGCCTCGATAAAACACGAGCAGCATGCAGAGAATGACTACCGTCAGTTGGCGAGCCATTATATCAGCAGTGTAAGGGACGGTTTCCGCTGGCATCTGGTCGAGCGATTACCCGGAGCATATGACTGGGACAGCGTTCTACCCCTGATACGCGCGGCCCGGACGACGGGCACGCAGGTCATCTGGGATCTGCTGCACTACGGCTGGCCTGATGATATCGATATATGGTCGCCTTCATTTGTAAGACGGTTTTCGCGTTTTGCCGGTGCTGCCGCGAAACTCCTGCGAAGCGAAATCAACAATCCGCCGTTCTTTGTGCCTGTTAACGAAATTTCGTTCCTTTCATGGGCGGGCGGAGACGCGGGTTACCTTAATCCATGGGCGGGGCGCCGAGGCTTCGAGCTGAAAGCGCAGCTTGCGCGCGCCTCGATCGCTGCGATGGATGCCATTCTGGAGGTCGAGCCTCGTTCCCGATTTGTCCACTGCGAACCCGCCATCAATGTTGTTGTCGATCCCGAGCGTCCAGCCGACCGACCTGCTGCTGAAGGCCACCGATTGGCACAATATCAGGCTTGGGACATGATTTCGGGACGCTTGTGGCCCCAGTTAGGAGGCGCGGAAAAGTATCTCGATATCATCGGCGTCAACTACTACCATAACAATCAGTGGATCCACGGCGGCCCGACGATCGACGTCGAGCACCCCCTCTACAAACCATTGCGCAAAATTCTTGTCGAAACCTACGCTCGATATGGAAGGCCGATGCTGATCGCAGAGACGGGTATCGAAGGCGATCGCCGGTCCGATTGGCTGGCGTATGTGGGGGAAGAAGTGAGGGCTGCGATGAAGTGGGGAGTGCCGATAGAGGCTGTGTGTCTTTACCCCATTGCAAACCATGCAGGGTGGGACGACGATCGGCCCTGCGAGAACGGCCTGCTATCAGCGGAGCCCACGCCATCTTTTCGCAAGGTTTATCAGCCGCTAGCCGATCAGTTGGACAGTCAGGTAAAAACGATCGAGGCTTTCCTGAAAGAGATTGAGAGCAAACACGATATTTTTTCGCGAGACACGCGTGCGTCACATGTGTCGTGAAAGAGAGTGGGTTCAACCGTGAAGACAGGGTTCGATGGTCAACAGCCGGTAAGGAACAAATACCGCCCTCGAAAACTTTGCGACCATGAAACGCGGTAGGTTGTCAGGTGGTGGAACGCTCTCCAGAAGATCTTGCTAAACGTCGTGCGCTGCGTGCGGAGCGCAGACAAAAACAGCGGCTTGCGAACATCGAGCGCGCCGAGAAGATGCATGCGGCGAGACTTGTGCATGAGGTGAATGGTGGCTCGGTCACCGCTGCCCGGACTCCGTCGGATGGCTTCCATATCGGCTGCTCGGGTTGGTATTATTGGCATTGGAAGGGGCAGTTCTATCCTGCAGATGTACCTTCGAGCCAGTGGTTTTCCATCTATGCACAACAGTTCAAGACGGTGGAGCTCAACGCGCCGTTCTATTCCTGGCCCACAATCGCCACGGTGAAAACATGGCTGCGACAAGCAGAACCCAGCTTCGTTTACACAGTGAAAGTCTGCGAGCTCATTACCCACGTCAGGCGCTTCGACGACACCGGCACCTTGGTCAGTGACTTCGGCTACATAGCCGAACTGCTCGGCCCCCAGATGGGTTGCTTTCTGTTTCAATTGCCGCCGAGCGTTCGGTACTCCGACGAGATGCTCCACGTTATCCTAGCTCAGCTTGAACCTCGCCGTCGAAACGTTGTGGAGTTCCGCCACAAGAGTTGGTGGAACGAGGACGTCTTCAACGCTTTTGAGAAAACGGGGACTATCTTCTGCTCTTGCAGTGGCCCTCGGCTGCCCGACGAACTGGTGAAGACGTCCGATGATATCTACGTGCGGTTTCACGGGACCCACCAATGGTATCGACATGACTACAGCGAGGCTGAATTGATGATTTGGGCCGAGCGCATACGTCAATGCGGAGCGAAAACTATTTGGGCTTATTTCAACAATGACCGTGATGGTCATGCGATCAAAAATGCAAAGCTCTTGTCGGAACTGCTGGTCGGGCAAGCACAAGCGTGCGTTTCTTGCGACTAGATGATCCTATGTTTTGGGTGGAGGAGCGACTTGCCTGCCCTGCTGGGAACTGTTCGCGTCGCGCTTGGCTGGATCGCCACCAAGAAAAGTCGCGACCAGCGGAGTAAGATCCACACCGTCCACGAGCGGAACCCCGACAAGCAAGCGCGATCAAAGCTTGCCGCCACGAGTGCCTCTACCAATGCGGCATGCCTTGCTGAGCGCGCAATCTGCTCAGGAAAAAAGCGATCTCCATTGAGAATACGCGGTCTCAAAGCTTGAGGAGCGGACCGCTGAGCCCGTTGACGACATTGCCGCCATCAAGGAAATCGCGGCATCCCTGCTGACGGCGCGAGAGAAGCCTGCTGGGTTCAAGACATCTCTGGCAACGACCGGCTATTCGGAGACCTGACCGGCGGAGTTCAGGCGTTAAGCGGATGGAACCTAATCTAGACTGAATGGTTCGCAACGTATGAAAGACACAGACCGAAAAGCCAAGGCCAACATGAGCGGCTTCGTCGTAACAATCTCGGCAATTGCCTTGTTGCTAGCCGGCATCTACGTGGTGTTTTGGACGCCGGGTGCAATCGACAACCAACCGGCGTCCACCGGTTCGGGACAATTGGAAGAAGACAATTAATGAGGGCCGTCCCGAGAGCTGCCGGTCCGACTAATGTCTCCTGGATGGGTCCGGCTCCGCCGATTACATTACTGCCGGTGCTTCGGCTTTTCGGCAATGTTGGGCACTCGACCGACGCGCAACGCTGTGGTGCTAGCAAGAGGCAAACTCGATCCGGATGTAACCGTCTGGGCCGCCCGACCAACGTCATGCCCGCATTCCTAGCGCCAACTACCGCTGCGACCGGCGACCTCATCCATCCGATCGATAACGGCAGATCAATCTGGGCTTTCCCGCGCCCTCGAAAACACTGGCTGGCGGTGCTTTTTCGATCGCAGGGCCTCCGGCTCAGATAGAAACATTTCAAACCGGTCCAAAGCTCTAAGATTCTTGTCAACGCTAATTGAAAGCGCCAGCATATGACGTTCCCGTTTAGCAAATCGATATCGCGAGCTTTCAGAGCGCAGAGGAAAATTGGTAAGCTCGTCGAGATTGCTCTGAAGGTTCCCCGCGGCAAGACCAGGAGCGTCCGGCACACCGCTTACGATGCGCGGACCGGCGCACTCGAAGATCGAAGCACTCGTGGCATTCTGCCCCGCGGCCAAGCGGGTCACGGCCTCCGCCACGTCCTCGACATGAACCGGTTGCAAGCGAGTGCGGCCGTCGCCGAACAGCGGATAAATCGGGAGGAGGCGTACCAGCCTCGCGATCGTTGTGATGAATGTGTCACCGGGGCCGGCCATGACAGCGGGACGGACGATGATCGCGCCTGGAAATGCCGCCTTCACAACCTCCTCGCCGCGGCCCCGGGCGCGGATGTAGTTAGAACGGGACTGCGGATCCGAGCCGATGCCCGAAATCTGGACGAACCTCTCGGCGCCGGCATCGCGCGATGCGGTCGCCACATCGGTCGCAGCTTTGACATGGACGCGCTCGAAGGTCTGCTCACCGCGCTCAACATAGAGGCTGACCGCATTCACCACCGCGCGAGATCCCACCACGGCAGCGGCGATCGAGGATGGATCTAGTATGTCCGCCTCGATCTGCTGAAATGGCCACTTGCCGGATGCGCCGCCCGAAATCTTGTGCGGATGACGCGAGGCGGCACGAACATCGACAGCCTTGTCGAGAAGCCTGCTTACGATCCGCTGTCCAAGGAACCCCGTTCCGCCGAACACCGTCACAATGTTCTCGTGGTCAGTCATCGTGCTCTTAAGGCTCTCCTGGTTAGCGACGGCCGTCGCGTTCTTGATCAATCATTCCTTTCCGTAAAATGCTGCAGGCGACGTGTTCACCCTGGACTATTGCCGCTCTTCTTGTGGTGTCTGCTTTCCTGATTTTCGCCTCTCACGATTTTGCGTTCATTGTCTTCACACGCATCTGCATGCGCCGTGCCCAGGTCCTGTCCATCGCCCTGGGCCTTACGCAGCGCGTCGGAGCGCTTGAGGTCGGCCTCGGCATTGAAATCCTTGCCCGCGTTCGAAGTCTTCTCGCGGCCCTGAATTATGTGCTGCTGCTTGTCCTATTTGTTCAACGACCGCGATGGCCAGGAATCGCTCCGCCCTTGGTTCGTCGCATCGTTCGCCACATCGCCCTTAAGGGTATTGTCTCCGGGTTCCGCCTTGAGGGGCGGCGACCGGGTTGTCGTGCGGTTTCCAGTGCCGCCCCACGTGGCGGTAGCTAAGGAGGACATGTGGAGTGCGGTGTGGGCTACCACGTCTGTTGCGAATACCAATCGTCGATATCCTGGCGCACGCGATCCTTCTCAATCCCATACCGCTCTTGGATCTTGCCTTCGAGTTGGTCGCGCCTCCCAGCAATTTCATCCAAATCGTCGTCCGTCAGACGCCCCCATTGTTCCTTGATCATACCCTTTACCTGCTTCCAGTTGCCTTCAACACGATCCCAGTCCATTGTGAGTCTCCTCTAACTTTTCAAAGAGGGCCTAGCGGCTCTCTTTAGAGCCCGCACTCCAACCGCCGTGGTGACGCTTAGTTCCGGGAATTTTCGCGGTCAGAACGCGTTCTTGATAGCCGACGCATGCCCCCGCGGATCGCGGCTTAGCTCCATCGATAGGTCCCGCCGATTGGAGTCTTTCACGCAACGCCGCCCTCCGTCCCCGCTCCCGGAGGGCCATTTCTTTTCCTGACCCCAGGAGGGAAGTACGGCGACCGCGATCCTCTGAAATTGGAGATCCATCGACTACCTCCGGTCGATCGGCAGGTTCGCCGACATCAACTGGCCGATTACACGGCACTAACACGACGCCAGTAACCGCGGACCCGCTGCAGGCTACCTCGCGCGTGCTTTGTTTTGTCCATGGATTGGCGCATACTGCGCCATCGCTGGGCGGTTGCTACGGGCCCCGGCGGCTGGAAGATCATCGCGCTTTCGCCCCAACTCCGGAGGTCGCGCGATGTACCTCGCGACGAACCAAACGGTCCTTCTCCCTCACGAAATGAATCAAATCGAACAGATCTTCGGAGAAGTCCTGCGCGAACGCGGATTGACTCGGCAGTGCAAGTCGGCCGAAGCGATCGCAAAACGACTTATGGATCTTTACCTAAGCGGCGTCCGCGAGAGCGTTGCTCTCAGGTACCTGGCCTATCTCGACGAGCCGGTAGCAAGTCGCCCCTGGCAGAACGCGCGCCCACTCGTCGAGGAGGTCTCAATACTGCATATTTCACGAGAGAAGGGCGCTCAGATCAGCCCGGATGAGCTCGACATGCTTCAACGGACCTTCGATCGAGTATGCATCTGGTGCAGTATCCCGCGCTACGGCAAGCGCGCCGATCGGCTAGCCCGGCATATCACCGATCAATTCCGCAAGGGATTGAGCGACGAGGCAGCGCTTTTCGAGAACGCCATGTGGCTGGAGAAGAATACCGACGCCGCCCGATACCGCCCAGACGCATAAACGCCACACCACCGCAACGGGGAACATTCTGCCTCGATAGCGGTTTTGATACCGCCAACGATCCACACCCCTGCGGATCAAGGCGGGGCTTCATTGTTCTGTCCCCATTGGAGTGGAGCCCGTTGCAATGCATGCTCGGGCCCGTCGAACACGGGGCCTAATTTTTGCAGATGGAGATGCAAGGTTTTCCAGCCACGGCCCCGTGATACGGGGCGTCAGCGGCCGGAGCGAGCCGTCTGACGAGCGGAGCGGGCGGAGGCAACCCGCGCTATCCGATTGCGCCGAAGGGTTTGCCGGAGCCTGCGGAAACCCCGCTTTTTTAGTTCTCGACCTTCTCTAGAAAGGCGAAGACCTCGTCTCGAGAGGGCATGGCCCGCCCGGCGCCCTTGCGCGTGACGGCGAGCGCGCCGTAGGCATTGGCGAGACGGCAGCAATCGGGGCCGGACAGGCCCGTGACGCGGCCATGGATATGGCCAGCGGCGAAGGCGTCTCCCGCGCCGATCGTATCGACCACTTCCACGGGGAACCACGGCGCGCTGTCCGTGCTGCCGACCTGATAGAGGACGGATGCCGTTCCGCCGGACCCCTTCACCGCCACCCGACGGACGCCGCTCTCCAGCAGCATTCCGATGAGTTTTTTCTCGTCCGTTTCTTTCGGTTGTTCCAAAAGACCAGGGAGATCGGCGCTGCCGAGCACGATCGTGTCGATCCGGGGAAGGAGCGCCCTTACTTGCTCAGCGATGGCGGCAACCACGCCGCCGGGAATGTCGAGGGTGACGTAGATGTCCGCACCGACGGCAAGGTCTATGGCGGCGAGGGCTGCTTCCGTCTGGCGCGGTTGGAGCAGGGCGTAGCCGGAAAGATGGAACAGCTGAGCGTCGGCAAGGGCTGCCGAATCGACATCTGCGGCCGAAAGCCGTGCATTTGCGCCGCGGTAGGCGAACATCGTACGCTCGCCGGCAGGGCTGACGGTGATGACGTTGATCTGGGTCGGCTCCCGGTCGTCGCGGCCGATCCAGCGCGTGGAAATGCCGGTGGCGGTAAGCTCGGACAATGCCTCGTGGCCCCAGGAGTCGACACCCACCCTGCCGATAAAGCGGCAATCGTGCCCGGCTTTGGCAAGTGCGATGGCAGTGTTCGTCGCCGAACCGCCGATCATCGCCGTCTGGCCGGTAGCGATCGCCTCGCCACCCTCGCCCGGATAGGCGGGAATGGCGAGCACGAGATCGATGTTGATATCGCCTAGAAGGACGATGGCGGCCATATCCCGCCTCACAGCTCTACGTGCATGAGGGCGATGGCCTGGTCGACGTCGGCGATGATGTCGTTGATGTGCTCGATGCCGACCGAGAAACGCACGAGGCCGTCAACGACGCCCATCGCCTCGCGTTCCTGGCTCGGAATATCGAGGAAGGCCATGGTGGCGGGCACCTGAGTGGTGGTGCGAAGGCCTCCGAGGCTGGCCGCGAACGAGCAGAGCTGCAGGCGCTTCAGAAGCCGCACGCCGCAGGCTTCGTCATCCACCTGGAAGGAGAGCATGGCGCCGCCGCCGATGAGCTGTTCCGAGGCAGAGGCATAATTCGGATGGGACGGCAGACCGGGATAGAAGACACGCTTGACGGCCGGATGGGCCTCCAGGTGTTTGGCGAGCGCCAGCGCGTTGGCGCACTGCTTTTCCAGGCGCAGCGCCAGTGTCTGCGCGCCGCGCAGCAAGAGCCAGGCGTTGAAGGGCGATAGCGGCGCGCCGAGCTTGTTTAGCGTGTTCCAGCGCACGTCCTCCAGCCAGTCCTTTGGCAGGATATCGGACTTCAGCGTAATGACGCCACCGACCGCATCGTTGTGGCCGCCGATGAACTTCGTTGCGCTTTCAACGACGACGTCGACGCCGAAATCATGCGGGCGGCAGACGGCGGGGGAGGCAAAGGTGTTGTCGCAAATGACGACGATGCCGCGCGCGTGAGCGATCTCGACAAGTTTCCTGAGCGGCGGAACCTTCATCGTCGGGTTGGCGATGGCCTCGACATAGAGGACCTTCGTCTCGGGCGTGAAGGCGTTTTCGACGGCGCGCACGTCCGAGCAGTCCACGAGGCTGACCTTGAGGCCGAAATCCTGGGCGCGGTGGTCGAAGAATTCGTGGGTTGAGGAATAGGTGGTGAGGTCGGCCACGATGTGATCGCCGGCCTTCAAGATGCCGAAAAGGGCGTGTGAGATTGCGGCCATGCCGGAGGCGGTTGCAAGGCATGCGGTTCCGCCGGTCAGCTGCGCGATATGCTCTTCGAGCTTGTACTCAGTCGGGTTGCCGCAGCGTGAATAGATGTTCACTTCCTTGCGCGCGCCGGCGACGATCTGGTCATAGATATCGCCGCCATACTGGAAATTCGCCGACATGTAGATCGGGTAACTGATCGACTGGGAATGCTCCTCCGGCTCGTAGAAGACGGCGCGGCTGGCAAATTCGAGGGATTTGGAAGAGGTGTCGGACATAGGCGTTTCTCCTGAAAAGATCATTCCTTCACGGCGCCGCCGATGAGCGCGGCCGTGATCTGGCGTTCGAAGAAGATGAAGAGGATGAGGGGCGCGATGGCGGCCATCAGGATTGCCGCAAGCATGACCGGATAGTTGGTGACATGTTCGCCCACGAAATCGGTGAGGCCGACCGGCAGCGTCTTGCGGGCGGGATTGTTGAGGAAGACGACCGGGAACAGGAAGTCGTTCCACACCCAGATCATGTTGACGATGCCGACCGTGAACATGGCGGGCCGGGCGATCGGCAGGGCGATGACACGGAAGATCATCCATTCGGAGGCGCCGTCGACGCGGCCGGCATCGAAAAGCTCGCGCGGCAGCGTGTTGAAGAACGCCTGCATGATGAAGATCGAAACCGGCACGTTGAAGGCGGCGGTCGGCAGGATGACGCCGAGATGTGTATCGAGCAAGCCTGCCGTGCGCAGCATTACCACCAGCGGCACCAGCGCGACATAGGCAGGGATGGCCATGGCCGCCGTCAGCGACAGCTCCACCGCCGGCATCCAGCGCGGACGGTAAATGGCAAGTGCATAGCCGGCGAGCGTCGAGACAAGCACCGTGATGATGGTCGCGCCAGCCATGATGATGAGCGAATTGACCGCGTAGCTTCCGAGTGCGCCGCCGCTCCAGGCGCCGATATAGGCATCGAAATTGAGGCTCGTCGGAAAGGACCAGACCGAGCGCATAAACTCCTTGTTGGTCTTGAACGTGCTGTAGATCATCCAGACGAAGGGGAAGATCACCATCAGCACATGCAAAGTGAGCACGATAAGCACGATCGTGCTTGTGCGGTTCCAGCGGCGGACGGCGCTCATGTGTCCCCCTTCCGGCGAAGGAAGCGGAAGACGACCCAGGCGGCAAGCGCTGTCAACGCCATCTGTACGAAGCCAATGGTTGCCGCATAGCCCATCTGGAAGCTGGCAAAACCCATCTTGTAGAGATAGGTGGAGACGACCTCGCTGGCGTGACTAGGGCCGCCATTGGTCAGGACGAAGACCAGCGAGAAGGTCTTCAGCGAGCCGATGATGGCGAGCAGCGAATTGGCGCGCACGGCGTCCCAAACCATGGGCACGGTTATCGAGAAGAACTTTCGCAAATCGCCCGCGCCGTCGAGCTCGGCGGCCTCGTAGACGCTTTCCGGTACGCTGCGCACGGCTGCGGTGAAGAGCAGCACATAGAGGCCGAGGTAAGTGAAGCTCATCACCACGACGACAGCGAGGAACGCCGTTTCGGATTCGCCCAGCCAGCCGCGCTTCAAGCTGTCGAGGCCGACGGCCTTGAGCGCCGCGTTCACCAGCCCGAAATAGGGGTTGTACATGAAGCGCCAGAGCAGTCCGATACAGATCTCGCTGACCATGACAGGCACGAGATAGAAGAACAGGAAGATGCGACTGAAGGCCGGGACGATGCGCACCAGGCAATAGGCGATGGCGAGCGCGAGAAAGACCTGGAAGACGATGGCGGAGAGGGCGACCAGGAGGTTGCGTCCGAGCGATGCCCAGAAAACGGGGTCGGCGGCAAGCTTCAGGAAGTTGCCAGCGCCGACGAAGACGGGGTCGGACGCTCCATCCCACTCGAACATCGACAGCCAGCCGGCATAGACCACCGGATAGGCGACAAAGGCGCACACGAAGATCAAGGCCGGCGCCAGGAAGAGCAGTGTCGCCCGATTGTGTCTTTTCGCTAGGCCGATGTCCGTGCTCATGATTCCGCCGGCGTCTGGAGATGCGCGCAGCCGCCGGAGGCCGGCGACTGCGGCTTTCGAAGGTTTACTTGTTGTCCTTCAGGGCGCCCTCGAGGCGCTTGGCGGCATCAGCCGGCGTCACGGACCCATCCAGTGCACCCTGCAGTGCTGTGTAATAGGTGTTGGTCGCAGCCGGCGGCATGGCCGTGTCGTAGAAGGAATCGAGATGGCCAGCAGCATTCATCAGGTCGTTGCTGATGCCGTAGAGCACGGGGCCGGCGGCCGCTTCCGTCGTGGCGCCCTTCACGGTAACCATCGTCTTGCGCAGCTCGACATACTTGGTCATCACCTCGGGCGAGGAAAGGAACTTCAGGAGCGTCACGGCATCGGACTTGTTCTCGGCCTTTTCCGAAATGCCGAAGGAGGCAGCAACGCCGGCCAGCACGTCGGTCTGGTCGCCGGCTCCGCCCGCGACCGTCGGGAAGGCGAAGCAGCCGAGATCGAAGCCTTCCGGCGCGTCGGCGGACGCACCGATCTGCCAGGTGCCGTTGAGCAGTATCGCGGCCTGGCCGTTCAGGAAGAGCATGTTTGCTTCCTGGTCGCTCATTCCGTTGAAGCCGGTTGGGAAGTATTCACTTTTGGCGATCTCGGCGACCTTTTCAAAGGCCTTTTCGCCTTCCGGGCCCAGCGAGGCATTCGCGTCGCCATTGACGAAGGAGGCGACCACGCCGGAGCCCTTGAGCCGCATTTCCATGTACTGGAACCAGAAGGTTGCCGGCCAGGAATCCTTGTTGCCAAGCGCAAAAGGCACGAGGCCGTCGGCCTTAATCTTCTCGGCAAGCGCCATAAGCTCGTCATAGGTCTTGGGGACCGTCCAGCCCTTTTCGGCAAACAGCGCCTTGTCGTACCAGAAGACGACGGAATCGACGTCGACGGGCACGGCATAGGTATGGCCGTCCTTGCTCGTCTGAGCGATGGCGCTTTCCAGGAAGCTTTCGCGCCAGCCGTCCTTGGCGAGGTCCTGGTCGAGTGCGTACATCTGGCCGCCCTTGACGAAGGCGTTCAGGAAGCCGCCGGGCAGGGTATAGAACACGTCGGGCGGATTGCCGGAGGCCATCGCGGTGTTCAGCTTCGTCTTGTAGGCCGATTGTTCGGCGGCGACGACATCGAGCGTGATGTCGGGATGCTTCTTGGCGAAGGCCTCTAACGCGAAGTTGATGAAATCGACCTTATCCTGCTGCCCGGCATAGGCGTGCCAGAAGGTAAGCTCGCCGGCCGTTGCCGGAAATGTCGACAGCGCCAAGGATGCGCCTGCAATGAGAACAGACTTCAGCTTCACGGTTTCCTCCCCAAAAAGCTTGTGCAGCACCTCCAGCTGCATTCATGTAGTGATGCCACATCAAAAATCATGTGTCCATAGTGACACCACAACATCGCCATGTTAGCTTCATTCACGGAAAGCGTTTGCCAGCGAGAGAACCGTTCATGAGTGTCGACCCGCGCGCTACAGTAGGCCCGGCCAGCAGCCGGTTGCGCAGCGTCCTGCCGAAGCTGTCGGATTCGGAGCGCCGCGTCGCTTTGTGGGTTCTCGAAAATGTCGAGGCGACGATCCGCAATTCCATGTCGGTCATCGCCCAGGCGACCGATGTCAGCGACACGACGGTTTTGCGGATGTGCCGCACGGCTGGTTTCGAAGGCTTTACTGACCTGAAATTCGCGCTGGCGCAGGAGCCACGCGGTGGCCGTTCCGAGACGGCGAGCGATCCGGAAGCGAGCGATCTGCAGGCGGCCAACCGCCTCTTTCGCGCCGTGGCGCAGGCGATCAGCGATACGCAAGGCGTGCTGAACGAAGCAACCTTTGCAAAGGCGCTCGATCTGATTGCAGGCGCGCGGCACATCGTCGTCGGTGGCGTCGGCGGGTCCGGAATCGTAGCGCAAGCCTTCTACCAGCGCTGCATCCGTCTTGGTCTGCGCTGCGATGCGCCGATCGATTCCCAGCTTCAGATCATGCATTCGGCACTGACCGGACCTGATGATCTCGTCGTCGCAATTTCCTATTCCGGCATTACCAGCGACCCGGTCCTCGTGCTGCAGGAAGCCAAATCCCGCGGGGCAGCGACGCTCTGTATTACAGGCAACAGCGCATCGCCGCTGGCGCGCCTTGCCGATGTCGCGCTTGTCAGCGTCTCGCATGAGCAAGGCAGCGAGCCGATGGCCGCCCAGATCGCGCAGATGGCACTGATCGACGCGCTCTATTCGGCGCTCGTCGCGCGCAATGCCGAACGGGCGCAACTCACCGAAGAGCGGATGGTCAACGCCATCCTGCCGAAATCCATCTAATACCCAGACACAGGTAGTGCCGTGAAAGTCCAGATCTACACCATGCAGACCGTTTCCGAGGCCCTTGCCGCTGCCGCTGCCGGCGTCGACTATCTCGGCCTGACCCCGTCCAATCGTGGCCTGCCAGGCGAGATCGATTTTGCGAGCGCCCGCGAGATTGCGGACGCACTCAAGGGCAAGGCACAGCGGGTTGCTCTGTCGGTTGAGAGCGACCTCGACGCTATTGCCGACATGGTGGCCGCGGTCCAGCCGGACGTTCTGCACCTATGCGGTAATATTTCGTTGGTGACGCCAGAGCAGGTGAGGGCGCTGCGCGAGAGGCTCGTGCCGCTCTATCCGGACCTGCGTATCCTGCAGGCAATTCCGATGACGGGGCCGGAGGCGCTCGACCATGCGGCTGCCTTCGAGCCCTATTCGGACTTTTTCATTCTCGATTCGGTTGCCGCCCACATCGGCGGCATTGGCGCGGCGGGCGTCACGCATGACTGGTCGCTGAGCCGCGAAATCGTCAAGCGCAGCAAGTTGCCGGTCATCCTCGCCGGCGGTCTCGGCCCGGACAACGTCGCGGCAGCCATCGCCGCCGTGCAGCCCTGGGCGGTGGATTCGTTGACGCATACGAACAAGCCGCTGCCGGAAGGTGGCTTCCGCAAGGACATCGACAAGATCGCCGCCTTCGTGAAGGCGGCAAGGACGGCTTGAGCGTCGCAGAAAGCTAGGAAGGGCGGGCACGTCGCGTCGCCCTTCCGCCCGGGCCTTTCCGTACAGCCTCAGGCCGTGTGTACCCGCATGGGCGGGGCGGTGCCGGTGCGGGCAAACGAATCCGCGGCTTCCATAATGGCCTGTGTGTCGATGCCGAAATGGGCATAGAGATCGGCGATCGTGCCGGTTTGGCCAAAATGCTCAACGCCGAGCGATACCGTGCGATGTCCCTCGACCGAGCCCAACCAGCCGAGGGTCGCCGGATGCCCATCCGTGACGGTGATGAGGTTTGCCGATTGCGGCACGGCCCCAAGTAGCGCCTCGACATGGCTCCGGGCCGCGCCGTTGCCGTGGCGGCGGGCGCGTTGCGCCGCGGTCCAGCCGGCGTTCAGGCGGTCGGCCGAGGTCACCGCCAGAACGGCGATGTCGCCGTGGCGCTCGGCAAGCCGCCCGGCGGCCATCAGGACTTCCGGCGCGATGCATCCCTGATAGGCGAGCACGATGCGGGTGCGGGCGGATGGTGGGCGCAGCCAGTAGGCGCCGTCGATGACGCCTTGCCGGAAAAGGGGATTTTCACGCCTAAGTGCGATCTGCTCCAGCGGTCGTGTCGTCAGGCGCAGATAGACCGAGCCACCGGTCTCGTCACGCAGCCAGGTGCGTGTGTCATGCGTTGCCTCGCCGTCGCGCTGCATGTAGTCGAACGACCAGTCCATGATGACGGAGAGTTCGTCGAGGAAGGCGGGCTCGAAGCTTGCAAGACCATCCTGGCTCATGCCGATGAGCTGCGAGCCAATCGACTGATGCGCCCCACCCTCCGGCGCCAGCGTGACGCCAGAGGGCGTGCCGACGATCATGAACCGGGCATCCTGATAGCAGGCGTAATTCAGCGCATCGAGGCCGCGAGCGACAAAGGGATCGTAGACGGTGCCGATGGGGATGAGCCGCTCGCCGAACAGCGAATGGGAAAGGCCCGCAGCGCCGAGCAGCAGGAAGAGGTTCATTTCGGCAATGCCAAGTTCGATATGCTGGCCGGATGGCCCGAATTCCCATTTCTGCGCTGAGGGCACGCGCTCGTCGCGGAACGTATCGGCGAGCTTTTCGCGGGCAAATAGCCCGCGGCGGTTCACCCAGGGACCGAGATTGGTCGAGACGGTGACGTCGGGTGCTGTGGTGACGATGCGGGCAGACAGCGCATCGTCACGCTGGGCAAGTGCATCGAGGATCTTGCCGAAGCCTGCCTGTGTGGACAGTTCACGATCGTCGAGGAAGACCGGACCTGCCGAGGACACGGCGGGCGAGGCGAAGCGTCGGGTACCCTCGGTGAAGAACGGTACGGTCTTCAGGAAATCCTCAACAGGCTTTGCCGAGGGGATCGCACTGAACGTCTCCCATTCCCTGCCAGGCTTGACGCCGATGCGCGTCTGGAACACCTCCATCTGCGCCTTGGTCATCAGGCCGGCATGGTTGTCCTTGTGACCGGCGAGCGGCGTGCCCCACCCCTTGATCGTATAGGCGAGGAATACGGTCGGCCGGTCATCGTCGATGCTTTCGAAGGTGCGGATCAGTGTTTCTAGGCAATGGCCGCCGAGATTGTTCATGAGGTCGGAAAGTGCGTCGTCGCTGCGTGCGGCAAGGAGGTCGGCGACGCCTGGTTCGCCGCCGATTTCGTCGACCAGCCGCTTGCGCCAGGCGGCGCCGCCCTGGAAGGTGAGCGCCGAATAGAGCTGGTTGGGGCAGCGGTCTATCCAGCCGCGCAGCGCTTCGCCGCCTTGCTCGCGGAAGGCGGCCTCCTGAAGTGCGCCGTATTTCAGCACCTTCACATTCCAGCCGAAGGCGGTGAAGATGCCCTCGATGCGCTGCCACAGCCCCTCGCGCACGACGCCGTCGAGGCTCTGTCTGTTATAGTCGATCACCCACCAGGTGTTGCGCAGGTCGTGTTTCCAGCCTTCCTGCAGGCATTCATAGATATTGCCTTCGTCGAGCTCCGCATCGCCGACCAGCGCGATCATCCGGCCGTCCGGGCGCTTCGACCAGCCCTTGGCGGTGATATAATCCTGAATGATGGAGGCGAAGGCGGTGATGGCGACGCCGAGGCCGACGGAGCCCGTGGAAAAATCGACGTCGTCGATGTCTTTGGTGCGGCTCGGATAGGATTGCGCACCGCCAAAGCCGCGGAAATTCTGCAGCTTCTCTCTGGTCTGGTTGCCCATGACATACTGGATGCCATGGAAGACCGGCGAGGCATGCGGCTTTACCGCCACGCGGTCTTCCGGCCGCAGCACATGAAAATAGAGCGCCGTTAGGATCGAGGCGAGCGAAGCCGATGAGGCCTGATGCCCGCCAACCTTCACCTCGCCCTTCTCGCGCAGGTGATTGGCGTTGTGGATCATCCAGCAGGCGTGCCACAAGACCTGTCGCTCCAGGCTTTTGAGATGCGCCAAGCGTTCGGGCGTCAAAGCCGGTTCCGTCATGAATATCCTCCCTCATGCTCCCACCGACAGGCTAACTCGGAGATATCGGCAAATCTGACCTAAGTTGACGGATTTTTCGCGAGATGCGAAAGATCTAACCTCAAGGGTGGAATTCTTAGGTCAATCATGTCTCAGTCGAAGCCTTCACTGGATTCCGCCACTATCCGCATCCTCGATCTCCTTCAGCAGAACGCCGAACGGAGCATTTCGGAGCTGGCGGAAGCGACCGGCCTATCGGCCTCGCCCTGTTGGCGACGCGTCAATGATCTCAAGGAAAGCGGCGTCATCAAGGGGACGGTGGCGCTGGTCGACGCGCCTTCGCTTGGCCTGGCGGTCAACGTCTTCGTTCAGGTCTCGCTGAAGCAGCAGGATCGGCAGTCCCTCGACATCTTCAACGCGGCGATCCGCACCAAACCGGAAATCGTCGAGTGCTATCTGATGACCGGCGAGGCGGATTACATGTTGCGCGTCGTCGTCGAGGATCTTGCAAAATTCCAGGCGCTGGTAGTCGATTTTCTGACGCTCATTCCCGGTGTCGCCAATATCCGGTCCAGCTTTGCACTGAGCCAGATCAAGTACACGACGGCGCTACCAACCGAGCATCTCAAGGGCAAAGGCGCTTGATATCCACAACCTTTGACCGCGTTGCTGAGATATGCTCGGAGGCTCGTGGCCACATGAACCGTGGCTCGAAGGTCGTTTCGGCCCGAAGGAAGCCGTTCTTCACGAGCCCCGAGCACGGCTTGTTGCGAGCATGTTCACGCTCTGGGCCAAAAAGAACGCATGATGTATTGGGTGGAACCAAGGCGCACGCACCGCATGCCAGCGTCTTCCGACACTAGCGGAGCGGGTGTTGAATTAACGGCCAACTTCCCCCTCTGGCCAAAACAGCGAGCGACAAACGGGGTTGGCCTTTAAACCCCAAGCCTGGCCATGGCGATACGGCGAGACCGTTGCCCCACGGGCCGCGGCTCTGGGTGCCAGTTCGGGTGCAGGTGACGACGTGCTGGCCGCGGTCGGCCTGGATGATTGCCGACAGATTATGCACGTGTGATTTTGCTTTATTTTTGGGCAACTGTGCATTATACGACAGTTATGCGATGCCGTTCCTCCCAAGCGCATCGCCGGGTATCGCGTCCCGATATAGCCTGTCGCTGATGCATCGGCGTCAGGCTTTCTTTTCCAACAGAGGGCGCATTTCGAGGAAGCGCATCCGCGGAACGTTGCTCGCGCTTTCTATTGCAAAAACCGATCAACATAAGCAAAGTTCCGCTCGAATCGCAGACCTCAGCCTTGAATCTAGATCCTCGATCAGCCGCCCTGACATTCGTTCGGACATCGGAAGATCCGATGCTTGCAGGTCGATCACGGCATCCACTCGCGCCCATGATCCGCCGAGCACTGCTTGTGGAAGTCCACGACGATACCTGCGCCAAACGACCGCACCGTCTCGATGTCGGCGGCACCAGCTGTGGCATAACCTTCAGCGCGCCTTGCGGACAGCGCGGTTGATCAATACGCCATCGCTTTCACAGGCGGTCGACGTCGATGATCGCCTGCGCGAAGTCTTCCGGCGCTTCCTGCGGCAGGTTGTGGCCGATGCCACCAGTGATGTTGCGATGCTGATACTTGCCGGAAAACATGCCAGCATAAGCTTCAGGCTCGGGATGCGGCGCGGCATTCTGGTCGCCTTCGAGCGTAATCGTCGGGATCGTGATCAACGGGCTCTTGGCTAGTATTTCCTCGAATGCGTCGAAGCGGGATTCGCCTTCGACCAGCCCCAGCCGCCAGCGATAATTATGGACGGTGATAGCGACATGGTCCGGATTTTCGAACACCGTGGCCGAACGCGCGAAGATCGCGTCGTCGAATTGCCAGGTCGGCGAGGCGGTCTCCCAGATCAGACGAACGAAATCGCGCGTATTGGCCTGGTAGCCGAGCCGGCCGCGCTCAGTGGCGAAGTAGAATTGATACCACCAGGCCATCTCGGCCTTGGGCGGAAGAGGCTTCTTGTTCATCTCTTGGCTGCCGACGAGATAGCCAGCCCGTGATGCGGATTGTCGGCAGGGCGATCAACGGCATAGTTACAAAATCGGCCCTGAACACCTAGCCGCGAGCGGCGAGCATCTCAGTCGGGACGTCGATCGACGCGACAAGCCCCGTCTCTCGCCAATCACGGTCGATCGTCGCGTTCAGTGCGCTTGCCAACCCCCTTTCCAGGCGGCTGCCGAACCCCATGTGCTGTTCGCGCGCCGGCTTTGGCCCTCCCAGTTCGCGCCAGACAAGGTGCGTCCAGTCGTTCTCTTCCCGGATGCTCAAATCGAGATGACCGTTTGTCACCGAGAGCGCCCCATACTTTGCGGCATTGGTCGCAAGTTCGTGCAGCAACAACGCTATATGCGTCATCGCCTGGCCTCCCACAACACGATCTTGACCGCTGATCGTTATCCTCTCTTCTGCCGCATACGGTTCGAGGATCGTTCTGATCAGTGCGTGCAGCGAAATCGTCTGCGTGTTTCCGGTTCCGTTTTGCCAATCCGACATGGTGAGTTCATGGGCGCGGGAGAGCATCGATAGCCGCGCCTGGATCGTCGCAAGGAGGCTGTCGATATCGCTGGCCGACCGGCCGCTGATCGAGACGATCGCGGAAGCGAGTGCAAAGAGGTTTTTCACGCGATGCCGCATTTCGCCCATCAAGAGCTGCTGCTGCTCCTCGGCGACGCGTCTTTCAGTAATGTCTCTCGCGATTTTCGAGGCGCCGACGATCACGCCGTCCGCATTCCGAATCGGCGAGATGGTCAGCGAGATATCGACCAATGATCCGTCTTTGCGTCGCCGCAGTGTCTCGAAGTGTTCGACGCGCATGCCGCGTTGGATTTCGGCGATGATCGCCGGCTCCTCATCCAGTCGGTCCTGCGGAATCAAGATGGTGATCGACTTTCCGATGACCTCTTCGGCCCGATAGCCGAACAAGCGTGTCGCGCCGGGATTCCAGCTCTGGATAATGCCTCGCAGATCCTTGCTGACAATCGCATCGTCGGAGCCTTCGATTATTGCGGCCAGCCAATCGCGGAGATCGGGTCCATCCGCGACCGATGTGTCAGCAAAGTTGGAGGCATGGTTGTGAGACGTCGAGCGCACGCTGAACGGCCGGATCTGCGCGGCCCGTTCGCCTCCAGATTGTTCGTCGTCGCCCGGAATTTCCATGGCGCGTCCTCCTCAAGTACTCGATGCGGGACGCCGGCTGATGAAGGGAGCTTGCGTGCATCGTCCTCTCTATAGCAGTCGGCTAGGCTATTCTGCCAACAGGCGCCGAAACTTAACGCCGATTCACAGACCCAGACGCGGACAATTGCGACCGCGCCAACTTCCGGTCAGTTTTTCAGCCCTGCTTCATAGCGGCTCCAATGGGCGATGATGTCTTCGGCGAGCGCATTGCCGACGAGGAAGGCGTTCTGGGTTGCCGGGCCGAAGCCGCCGGACTTCGCCGCCAGCGACTCCGCCGTGCTCTGGCCGTCATGCGGACGGTCGAAGTTGGATGCCGTGCGCAATACGGCGATCCGGCCGAAATCCAGTCGCCCGGCATCCGCGGCGCGGCTGAGAGCGGTCAGGGTGGCGTTGTCCTCCATCTGGCTCGTGCAGTAATCCGCCTTTCCATCGGTGAGGACCTTTGCGTGCGCGGCGAGTTCCGTAGCAACGCCCGCGCCATGCCAATAGGTATCGGCCGAAATGGTCGTGCAGCTCGTTACGCCCGGCTTGGCCTTGGCGGCCGGCTGCGAATAGAGTGCGCGATAGGCGGTTGCGGTCTCGCCGTCGGCCAGCGTGACATTCCGGCTCGCCGCAAGCGCCGCCTCGAGCAGCGGCTTGTTCATTTCAAACACCTCGGTTCCGGCGCCCCAGGCCTGCTTTTCTCCAGGCACGCCTGCACCAAGCTCGACGACGGTCGACTTCCATTCTGCCGGCGCCTCGGACGTGGCCATGCGATGGAAAAGGCCGCCATCGATGACATAATCGGCCCAGGCAGCCGAGCCGAGCGTGCCCTTCGAAGGGTCGATTCCGGCTATTCCTGCGATGATGAAATAGGTCTTCGACAGATCTAATTTGTCCGAAAGCGCGACCGCTGCTGTGGACGCGGCCGCATTTGCAAAACCCATCGTGGTCGTCATGACGCAGAGATCCTCGTTGCAGACGACGTCGGGAGCGCTTTTCGGCAGCCCTGTCACCGCGATGCGCTTGCGCAATTGCAGATTTTCCAGCCAGGGCTTGGTTTCTTCCCCGAACATGGTGATCACCAAAACTTTGGGGGTGACGATTTCGGCATGCGCGACCATCGGGAATGCGAGTGTCAACGAAATCAGCGCAATTTTTCTCATCTGCCTTACCTTCTTCATGGCCGTTGCGATATCCCGGTACAGGACGCCCTGCCACCATAACGTAAACTCCGCAAGGCGGTGCATCTTCTTACAAAATTCGCCGCTACGGCAGATTCACGCAGGAAAGGATGGTCGGTTACGAAAGGGCGTCCCTGCCTTTCTCGAATATGAAAAACGTCCCCGAACTGCTCTGGTCCTGCGTCAGGACGCATTTCGAGCGGAGCCCCTTCGATAGAAGGCCTGAATTCCTCCATCGGCAGGGCCTTGGCGTAGATGTCGTTTGGCAGTGATCCGTTAGATTGCCTTCGTTGCGGCAGCTTTTGGCGGTTAATTTGAGATCGCATGCCCACGCATCATTGGACATTTGAGGGTTTAAGCATCTGTAAACATGCGGGTTTAGCGGGGGGTCATCTCCGAAGATATGACGCTGCTGCCATTGTGGAAAATCTCAAATTAGGTGCCAGCTCACGAGCCAAAATCTCAAATTAACTGCTTAATCTCAAATAAGGTGGCGCGCTATGTTGTTGAAAATATTAGAGGCACAGTCTCGCGATTAAATAGTGTCCTGCTTGGCAACGAGGTGTATTTGCTCGAGGCCAAGTGGCAAGGGTCGCCCATGTAAGGGCGGAATTCTGCCTATGTTGATGTTTTGGACTTTGAAGATCGCATAATGTATCGACTGGACCTTATTACCACGGGGCATCCGGCCATAGGACCGATGTCTTCAAGCGTGGCCCTCTTCAATCCTCGGAAGGAACCACGCGAGAAGCCCCGCAAGCGGGAGGAAGGAGCAGACGTAGTAAACCGTTCCGACACCATAGCTGTCGGCCAATATTCCGAGAAGCGCTGCGGCTATACCGCCAAGGCCGAAATTCAGACCGTAGAACAGCCCACCAATGAGTCCTATCCGGTGCGGCAGCAACTCGATTGCGTAGATCAGGATGGAGGCGAAGGCGCTCGCCATGATCAGGTTGATCATCACCGTCAGCACGCCGGTCCAGAGGAGGTCGACGTGTGGCAGGATCAGCGTCAGCGGAAGCGGCCCCAGAACCGAAATCCAGATGATACGATAACGCCCGATGCGATCACCGACGATGCCGCCGATCAGCGCGCCCGCGGCCGAAGCCAGTAGGAAGATGAACAGCATCATCTGTGCGGAGGGGATCGAGAGGCCGAACTTCTCAATGAGATAGAAGGTGTAGAATGAGCGGAAGCTCTCGCCATAGGCGTTCTTAGTAAACATCAGCAGCGTCAGGACCCCCAGGGCTACCCCGATCGTCGCTGGCGCGTGACGAACGGCGCCGCCCGCCTTCTTGCCGTCTGCCCGCAACGCCATGAATGCGGCGCCGATCTCCCGCTGCTTGCTACCGATCCATACAAGAAGTGCCATGGCCATCAATGCGAGAACGGCAAACCAGGCGAGGCTCGGCTGTCCCCAGGGAACGATGATCAGCGCAGCGAAGACCGGGCCGAGCGCGCCGCCCGCCTGACCGCCGACCTGAAACAGTCCCTGCGCCAACCCCTGGCGCCCGCCGGCGGCATAGCGCGCCATGCGCGTCGCTTCCGGGTGAAAGATGGACGATCCAATGCCGATCAGCGCAACTGAAACTAGAATCACCGCGTAGCTATGGGCGAAGGCAAGGCTAACCAAGCCAGAGAGTGTAAACATCATCCCCACGACCGGTGAATAGGGCGCGGGATGTTTGTCCGTCACCATGCCGATTACCGGTTGCAGCAGCGACCCGGCAATCTGGAAGGTCATGGTGATCAAGCCGATCTGCACGAAATCCAGCGCATAGGCGTCCTTCAGGATCGGATAGGCCGCCGGAATCAGTGACTGCATCAGGTCATTGAGGAGATGGGTGAGACCCAGAATGACCAGCACAGCGAGATGCGTCTTGGGACGCGTCATGGTGGGAATGGCGACAGTCATGATTGTTGTTCTTGGCCCTTGGGAAATTTGGGGAGGCGGCTTGCAGCGGCATCCGACCGTCATCGGTAGAACGCGGCGCGCCGCGATGGGAGCTTATGCATCGCCCGAGGGGCGGGCAACCGTTTATTCGCGCTACGAGGGCAATAGGAGGCAATCCTATCCCGATGGATGTCGCGCGCCAATGTCGTGAGGAAGCGGGAGCCGACATCGGCGGTCTCGTCGATCACGCGCTGGATTACATCGGAAGACCAGGTGACCTCGACATCGAGATGCAGCGTCGGGTGGCGCCGCGAGAGCTCCACGATCAGCGAAGGCAGGAAGGAGAGCCCGACGCTCTCGACGGTCCCCGTCTTCAAGCCCCTGAGAATGTCGAGCTCGGACACCGCCGCTTCGAGAGGTGATGCGACGCGACGGACTGCCGGTGAAGAATTTCGCCGGCGGACGTCAGTTTGAGGCGATGACCCTCGCGTTGAAGCAGCGCCATGCCCAAGCGATCCCCGATCTGCCGCGATACGCACGACGACGCGACATTGAGCCTGCGGGCGCATTGGCCGCGGTTCGAATCCCTTCAAAGCGAGGGATAGGAGACGTCCGTGCTGCCGGCTTCCGGTCGTCGAGTGATCTGAACGACCGAGCAGCGGCCCTTTGCGGACATGATTGGTCCATGGTAGGCCCCTTTCGTCGCCTCACGGGCCTGAGAGGATTGGAAATTGGAACAAGCGCTTGTAATTATCGACATGCAGATGCTGATGCAGCATCGTCTCGATGCAGGGCGCGATCACGTCCACGGTGATGCTCCGGCCAAGATCGCCGCCTTAGCTGCTGAATTCCGCAGGGCTGGACAAAGGGTGATCCACGTTCGCCACAGCGACCCTGATCCAACATCCCCGATGCACCTTGGTTCACCCGCTCAACAGGTGATGCCCTGCGCAGAAGCGCTCGACGACGAACCGATTTTCGTCAAGACGACTTCTTCGCCATTTGCTTCCACCGGGATGGAAAAATATCTCCGCGACAATGGCATCGGCACCCTCGTCGTGACGGGCGCAGTTGAGGTTTTTGCATCAATACCACAGTTCGAGTTGGATCGGACCTCGGCTTTAGGATGATCGTCGTCCGTGATGCCGTCATGGGCTTTGATATGCCGGACGAGCAGCTATCCGCGCGTGCGATTTTCGATGTAACGATAGCCCATCTCAAATCCGACTTTGCGGAAATCATCGATAGCGATGCGATCGTGGCGGCCAGCTAGTCTTACAACCAGCACTTTAAAAGGCTGCGACGCCCTCGATGCAAGTTGTAACGTCGCCACCGACCCAAATCTGATCTTCGACCAACTCCACATGAACACGTCCTTCCCGTCCAAGGACGGTACCTTGGCTGGCAATGTATGATGAGGAAGCGATGCCGTTACCAATCAACCATTGAGCAATGCCTGCATTTAAGCTGCCGGTTACCGGGTCTTCAAAACCGGCCGCGGTAAAGGCACGCACCTCGAAATCCGCTTCCCGCCCATCCTTTGTTGGATCCCAGGGGGCAACGACACCGACCCGCAATCCGGAAAGGATGGCGAAATCCGGACGAAGCGCGAGGACGTCAGCCCTGGAGCGCAGTTGGACAGCGAGCCAGCCAGGGCCATTGTCCACCCAGTTGGCGTCGACGATGTCATCGGATGTCAACCGCAAGCCTTTGAGTACTAGCTTCAGTGTGTCGATTTCCACCGGGCCTGATCGGCGCAGTTCGGGGGCTTCGAAGGAAAGTCGTCCATTGTTGCGCCGAATGTGGACTAGTCCCACCTCGCACTCCTGGACAATCTCGCTACTCTTTGGCTTTCCACCAGAAGACAGCCATGTGTGGCAGCTCCCCAAAGTGGGGTGGCCCGCGAAGGGCAACTCAGCAACAGGTGTAAAGATGCGAACGCGGTAGTCGGCATCTGCCGAGTTCGGCTGTAGAAGGAAAGTCGTTTCGCTAAGGTTCGTCCACCGCGCGAAAGCAGCCATCTCCGATGCGGTTAAAGAATCTGCTCCAATGACAACCGCCAGCGCATTGCCTAGCAAAACTTTGGAGGAAAAGACATCAACCTGCTGGAATGAAAATTTTGTGTGTCTCATTGTGATGTCCTGATGCTCTCAATGTATGCGCCGCAGCGTTTCGGTGCAAATTGGTTCACCGCCCGGTTTGGACCGCATTTGTCCCTATACCAAAGCTTGAGTAATCTGGAGAGCAGGCCAGATTGAGGTGCCATTATGTTAGGCATGAAATTGCCCTGTACGTGGCCCGTGTCAAGCTCGACGCGAACGCCAACCACTACGCGTGAAACATACCAAACACATCTTGTGGCAGATTGTCTCGGCTGTAGGATTGTAGGACTTGCCTCGGCGACCACTATTGGCGCGCAGGAGACATGACGCCGCCGCGGAGCTATGTCCGCTTTCGGGCGCGCGCGATGACGACCTCTACGACCGACATGAGGGCGCGCTAAGCAGACGCCGTTCGCATTCCGCGGTACGCGTAGAGGATTGAAAGGTTACTCAGGCGCGACCTCAAGGCGCTGTTTCAGAAGCCAATCCCAAAGCTCGGGATCATTTAAGGCGGCCCGTTCGACGCCCGAGTGGTCCACGCCCTCCAGAACACTCAAACGAGCATTACGCTTTAGACCCACGAGGCGCTCGTACAGCACGACCGAATCCGACAAAGGGATGACTTCATCGTTCGTGCCGTGGAACACCCAGAAAGCTGCCTTTTCATTTGTCCTGCTAAGGTAGTGGCGATTACCGCCACCAGCGATCGGAACGACAGCGGCGAATGTTTCGGGAAACTGTTCTGCCATGGCCCAAGTACCGAACCCCCCGCGGCTGAACCCCATGACATAGACACGCGTGCGATCTACGCGATACTTCGAGATAACCTCATCGAGTGCCGCCTCCACTTTCTCGATCGGATAAAGCAGTTCTTCACTCGGATTCTGAGGCGAAAACACTAGGAAGGGGAATGTCTTTCCATCCTCAATCAGTTTCGGAATGCCACTCGATTTGACTTTCTCGATATCGGTCCCGCCCTGATCGCCGCCGTGTAGCCACACAACAAGCGGATACGCGTTGCTGGACGAAGCATAGTCGTCGGGCGTGTACATCAGATAGTTGAGATCATTCTGTATGCTGGCGCTCGATCTGGCTGCCAACTGCTCGGCATGCGCCACGCCTGCACTACACATTCCGATTACGGCCGTGAAAGCCAGTGCCATGATGTTCCGCGTCATTCGACCACCTCCTTCATGATGTTGAGCCTGTCGGCAATCAAATGGAACCGACGAACCAGAACTCAAGCCTTCCCACTCGGAGGATGGAAGTCGGTTCTGGGAAGCGTTCTCGCGGAAAGCCCCGGCAAACTCAGAAGCGCAACGGTAGGAGTGTGTCCGATGCCGAAATTCGTAACGATTGGATATGGAGGCGAAGCCGAATTCGAGCGCCTTGGTAAAAGCCCCGCGAAAATCCAGTCTGCCAAGCGTCCTCCAACGTGTTCTCGTCAGGCGCCTTCCGGACGCGACCAGATCGCATAATGTATCGACCGGAACTGGTCACCGGTCCTGCGGAGCGCCTAGCCTTGGACTTTCCCATCACGAGGACCGCCCGTTGCAGGTCGGCGGCGATGACACGCTGATCGGCGGACCGGGTAGCGACCTCTATGCTTTCAGAATCAGGGGCGGTCACGACAACAATTTGGAATCCCGACCTAGCACAGACGAAAACACACTCAAGTTCGGGGCGCGCGCGGACGAAACAACCATTGCAGACACTTTGACGCATTCACTTTGTGCTGCTCCGCCGCTCGATATCAGCGGTCACTGCGGCCGCCTCCCTACTGATCTCCCTGAGCAGGCCGGTGACCGGATTGTGGAAACCCACGAGATAAAGGCCGAGCTCGGCGGCTTGGCGAGTGACGCCGCTCTTGCCGGGCCGCAATGCCGCCGGCAGGAACTTCTCGAAACCCGGCCGGAAGCCGGTGGCGAGGATGACGCTGTCGAACTCCGCGTGCCTGCCGGAAACGAAAATGGCACCGCGCTCGGTGAAACGCTTGATGTCTGGTGCCACCTTGATGTCGCCGGATTTGATCGCTCTCACCGTGCCGACATCGATGACCGGGATGCGTCCGGCGTTGACCTGCTCAAAAATGCCCTGCTTCGGCCTGGCGATGCCGTATTTTTCGAGCTTACCCAGCGCGAGGTCGAGGATGATGGGGAACAACCTGTCGTTCACCGCTTGCGGCAGCGGTTGGGTTGCGATGGCGATGATCTGGATCGGCACGCCGAACAGCTGGCGCGGCACGATGTGGATGCCGTTTCGTACCGACAGCGTCGGGCGGGCGCCGTACTCGGCAAGGTCGAGCGCAATCTCGGCGCCGGTGTTACCCATGCCGACAACCAGAACCGACTGGCCGGCGAAGGGCGCGGCCTCGGTGTAATCAGCGCTGTGCAGCCGCCTGCCCTTGAAAGCCTCGATCTCGGGCAGGCTGGGAACGAAGGGCTCAGCATTGCTGCCGCTCGCGATCACAACGTGGCGCGCGGAGAAGGTGTCCCTTTCGGTCTCGACCAGGTAGCCGCCGTCCTCGCGGCGGATGGAGTTGACTTTTTCGCCGAAGCGCGGTCGGAGCTCGAAACGCTCGGCATAGTCGTCGAGATAGGCGACCAGCTTTTCGCGCGGCAGGTAGCGCGGATAGTCTTTCGGGAATGGCACGTGCGGCAGCGAGGAGGACGCCTTCACCGTATGCAGGTGCAGCCGCCGGTAATGGCGCCGCCAGGCAGGCGCGATCTCATGCGCCTTTTCAAGGATTAAGAAATCGAGCCCCGCCCGTCTTAGGCAGGCGCCGACCGCGAGGCCAGCCGGCCCGGCGCCGACAATGACGACATTGGTATCCACTCGATGCTCGCTCCCAGGATGGAGGCTATTTCGACATGGGCTCGATGACAAGTGGACGGGCGCGCCACCTTAACTCGACCGGTCTGCGCCGCCCGGCCAGCGGGTTTCCATGCTTTCGCCGAAGTTTTTTTCAGCGCGGCGACGGCCGCCTCGTAAATTGCCGCCGCTTTTAAGCGGCACTGATTTCCTGCGCGGCATAGCGGAGGACTATGACCGACGGCTCCTTGAGAGGTGGCGTCGCGACCAGCATCGTTATGCCGCTTGGGTACAGCATCGACAAAGCCTATGTGAATGCGCGCAAGCACTTCGAGATCACCGACGAACGGCTTGGTTGGCTTGTCGAGCGGACGGGACATCTTCTTCGTCCCGTCGAGACGATCGGTCGGGATACAATGACCGGGCTGGCTCGAGCAGCGGGCGCCACCTGAGCCCTCGCCTTGTTCGGGGATAGATGGGAGGGTCGCTGGTTCGAATGCGCTACACCGTCATTACTTGAAGTGGCAGAGGAGTCTTCTGCTCGAAGCTCACCCTGGATCGAGCAGGCTCGCGAATTCCTTATCGCGATAATAGGCGAGTTTGCCAGTTCCCGAGCTGCAGAACGAGCAACAGCTGCGGCGCGCCGGTTCGATTCCCTGCAAGGCGGTGGGACGAGCAATCACCGGACGTGCATCTGGGCTATTGCGGAGAGCCACTCGGAAGGCCGGCGCGCGCAAGGTCAGCCGCGGCCTCATCGAGAATGGAAGGATCGCGGAAGTTCCAGGTCTGCCGCCAGGACTCGATCGTCGCAGTCGGCGCCGACTTGAGCATCTTCGCGACGGCAGCTCTGGCGTCTGCGTCGCGCCCAAGACGCATATAAGCGATGGCCAGTTGCAACGGAGCGTCGGCAAATTCCGTAGCCTTCAGCGCTTCTACGGCTTCTTCGTTTTTGCCCAGCACGATGTAAATGAAACCTCGCACATAGTTAAAGAACCAAGACAAGCCAGGGTCCCGCGCGGCCGCAGCGTCGGTCAGCTCCAGCGCTTTTTCGGTTTGACCGGCTTGTAGGAAGATGCTTCCGGCGTCGGTTAGGGTGAAGGCGTTATAGGGTGCCGCCGCGAGGGCCCTATTCATTGCGGCAACAGCTCCATCGTGATCCCGTTTGAGCGTCAGGAGCCAAGCGTTGAGCCAGTTTGCCAGTCTCGTTACCTGCGGGCTAAGGTTTTTGTCTGCGAGGACCTGGTTGACCAATCGCCCGGCCTCTTGAAGGTCAGCCTGCGGGTCCGGACTGTAGAGCAGCGCAACTTTTAACCAGTGAGACCATCCTAGCTCCACAGTCAGTAAGGGGGAGCCGGGGAACGCCTGCAGCCCCTGTCGACAGATCTCACCTGATCGCTCGATCCCTTCCTTCGTATAAAGGTTCAATTGGCTTTCCGCGCGCAGATAGTAGTCGTATTCAGCGAGGTTGGTACTGTCCTTGCCCCAAGCCTGACTGTAATCAGCTTTGCGAATGGCTCCGAATTCACCCGTCATCGCCCCCACGATCTTTCCGGTTAACTCGTCCTGAAGCGCCCACGGGTCGGTTCCGGCCTTGTCGAAGCGATCTGCCCAGACATGGTCCCCCGTGTTGGCGTTGACCAATTGGGCAACAATGCGAACCCTATTGCCTTCCTTGCGCACGCTGCCCTCGACGACATAGCCAACGCCCAGCTCTTTGCCGATCTGGCGGATATCGCCTTCCTTGCCTTGGTAAGCAAATGACGAGGTTCGCGATATGACCGCAATGTCAGAAAAGCGCGAAAGGATGGCGATGACGTCGTTCGCCAGGCCTTCTCCCAAGTACCCTAGACTCTTGTCGGCGCTCAGATCTTTGAAGGGGAGTACGGCAACAGACGGGATTGTGGAGGATCCACCACGAGAGGACATCGATAGCGGATTATACAAAACCACCCATATGGCCACCACGGCCGCCCCGATGGCTGCCGGAACTCCAAGTGCCCACTGTCGCCGGCCGAGCCTGCGCTTGTATAAAATGCGTCGGCGTGGTGGGGCGTCGAGGCGCACGTGATAGACGTCGATGGGCTCTTCGATGTTCTTAACCTTCTGCCGCCCCGCGGAGTCGAAGCCAAACGCGAGCTTTTTCTCGACCTCCTTCGCCACTTTGCCTGAAACACAGATTCCGCCGGCAAGCGCGAGTTGCTCCAGCCTGGCCGCGACGTTCACGCCTTCGCCGTACCGGTCCTCGCCGTCAACGATTACTTCTCCGATATTAATGCCGATCCGGACTTCAAACCTCTCCTCCTCGGCGACGGCAGCATTTCGCTCTGCCATTCCGCGCTGGAGAGACACTGCACACTCGACAGCGTCGACAACGCTACCAAACTCCGCGAGTAGGCCATCGCCCATGAGTTTGAAGACCCGCCCATGATGCCTCGCAATCTCTGGCTCAAAGAGCTCAGTACGTCGCGTTCGAAGGCGCTCAAAGGTCGCCGCTTCGTCTTGCTCCATGAGTGCGGAATATCCGACCACGTCGGCGGCCAGGATTGCAGATAACCTGCGCTCCATGTCTTACCCCCCAACATGAATTCTCCGCCAAAGATTGTACATGACTCTGCGGTATATTTCACGGTCTACTAACAAAAGATCTCGGGCACCTTCGCGAGCCATACGGTGACTCTCGGCAGGGAGTTGTTACGTGCGCAAAGGATCGCATAATATATCGACCGGAACCATGACCCGGAGACTAAGTGCCCCGTTCGCTCGACTTGGATTAAATTCGCGCTAACGAACGCCAATGGCAAGTGTGCTGTGCTTGCGGAGCTGTCAAGGTTGCAATCAGTGCTTCGGTTTGCGACCTGAGCGCATAGCCGGGGGACGCGACGAGTTAGGGTCCACCTCAGCGAATAGATCGGAAACCTTGACCTCAAGGACATTCGCCAGAGCTTCCAAAGCAGAGACGGTCACGTTCTCCAAACCGCGTTCAATACGCCCGACATATGAACGATCAATGCTTGCCTCTAGAGCAAGCCTCTCTTGCGACAAGCCCTTGGCGACACGCCACCTGCGCAGATTCCATCCAATGGTTTGCCTGATGTCCATAGCCCACGAGCACTGCTTCGAACACGGAGTGCTCGTTCGTCCGGTGGCAAACACGATCGTGCTGTCGCCGCCGCTCACCATCGGTGAACATGAGGTCGAGACGATCTTCGCGACCATTGAGGCCGCGCTGAAGGCGGACTGAAACTGCGATCGCCATTGATGGACGGCGGCTCCCAGAGGCGGTGGCCCGGTCGCCGTGCCGGCGATCGCAAAGGCCGGCGGTGTTCAAGCAAGAGAAAGGCCGCGCCCGTAGACCGGTAGCTAACCACGATGGCGATATTGCGATATTGTAAGGGTCGCCTCTGCTGTGGAGACGGTTGAAGTCCATTCGCGCGGGTTTGGTGGGCGACCGGCGAGACCCTATGCTGCTTCGGTTTCGGCTTCGTAGTGCGCGAGGATTTCCGCGCCGGTGGCGATCCAGACGTCGTCACGCGCGGCGACCTCGCTGAGGAAATCCCGCAGAATCCGCCACCGCATCGGCCGGCCGGAAACCTGCGGATGCAGGACAAGCGTGGTCACGCCGCCCCACTCGTGGGTTCCGACAAACTCCTCGCGCCAGATGGGTAGGATAGCGTCCCTCCCGAAGAGCGGGCGCGCATCCAGCCGACCGGTAATGCCGAAATTCCAGTCGTCGAAGGCGTAGTTGACCGGAATTTCCACCGGCCCCGGGCGGCCGTCCGCCAGACGGTGACGATAGGGGCGGATATCATCGCGGAAGGATGAGGAATAGCGCAGGCCCCGTTCGCAAAGATAGGCGAGAAGCTCGGGAAAATTCTCGCCGGATGGCGCGCGATAGCCGACGGGTGTGACGCCGAGCCGGGATTTCAGCGCTTCGAGGCCGCGGTCGATCTCCTCTTTTGCTTCGTCCAGCTTGTTGCGATCCGGGCATTTGTGCAGGTAGCCGTGATGGGCGATCTCGTGCCCGGCAGCGACAATCGGTTCACACGCGGTTGTATGGGCCTCGGCCGTCCAGCCCGGAACGAAGAAGGTCGCCTTGAGGCGCAGCATATCCAGCAGTTCGAGGATCTTTGTGATTCCGACCCGGGCGTCGTATCCGCCGAGTGAGGTCGTCACCATCCGGTCGACATTGGCGTGGTTGTTGCCGATCCAGGCAGTCTCGGCATCGACGTCGAAACCGATAAAAAGGGCGCTCTTCTTGCCGTACGGCCAGTCAAAAACGGGGGCTGGTGACGCCGGGTTGAGTGGGCGAGGGCTGAGATCGTAGGTCATGAAACTTCCTTCTCAAATGAAGACCGGCGCTTCGGGTTCGTCTGCGACCAGCAGGTCAGAAAGGCCCCGGCAGTCCGCGTGTTCCTCCAGCACGCCCACGAAATCGGCGAGGTCCGCGATACGAGCCGCAGGCAATGCCATCGACGCGAGGCTGTCGAATTTGGCACGGATGGCGGCGTCGCTCATCGGCCGCTCGCTGGAGCCGGTGGCGCGGGGCACCATCGCCGTCCTGCTTTCGCCATCAGCGAAGATGACGGTCACCTCCGGCTCGGCCATCTGCGGCATCTGCGCATCGGGATGAAAGCGGAAGCGGCCGAGAACATCGGCGATGCGCGGGTCTCCACGGGCGGCGGCGGAATACTGTTCGAGGTCGACGCGGCCAAAGACCAGGAGCGCCGCTAGCGCATAGCCGAGGCTCATTTGTGCGCCCGCCAGTGTTTTCAGCCGCGCCCGGCCGCACATGTCCATCAGGAAGGAGCTGAGGCGGACGTCAACCCGCGCGATGTCGGCGGCAGTGCGGCCGGTCTCGGCAAGGATGTCGCCGACAGCGTCGATGGCGGAATGCGCGCCGCGGCAAGCAGCGTAGGGCTTGAGCGAGGCCCGTTCAATCTTCCAGTTCGTGCCCAGCCCGGCGGAGAGTTCGGCGGCATGCCCGGCATCCCGGACATAGGTGCGGAAGAAACCGCCCCAAACATCGTCGAACACCTGCGAGGGACCGGAAAAGCCGGCGCCGGCGAGATCGGCGGCGAGAAGTCCGCCTTCAGCCGCCCGGCCGGCGTGGACCTTCTTTGCTTGGCTGCCATCATGATTGAAGGCCCACAGGCCAGAGGAAAAGCTGGTGGCCAGCGTCAGGGCGTGGCGAAAGAGGGTGCTGTCATAGCCGCGCAGCCGGGCGACCGCTGCCGCAGCCGCGAGCGTGCCGCAGGTGCCGGTGGAGTGCCAACCGGCAGCATTGTGCACGCCGTAGCCGCCGGATGCATCCAGCACGCGGCGGCCGACCTCGTAACCCGCCGTCAGCGCGCAAATGAGATCGCCGCCGGAAATCGGGGCCTCGCAGGACGGAAGAGCTGCCAGTAGCGCGGGCAGAACGACGGCGCCTGTATGATCGCAGCCGCCGGAATCGTCGAGTTCGAAGACATGGGTGGCCACCCCGTTGGCAAGGGCCGCGTCGCGCGGTCCGGTTCGCTGTGGCGAGGCCAGTAGCGGTGTTGTTCCCCCTGGTGCGACGAGCGCACGTACCTTGCGGAATTCGATGGAGCGAGTGCCAGCGAGTGCTGCGCCGAGCGTATCCAGAAAGTGGGATTTGGTACGGGCGGCGATCCGGGCCGGTAGATCGGCAGGCGCAAGTCGGGCGCAGAAATCGGCAAGCGCCTCGACATGCGTCAACGCTTGCACGCCGCCTCGGGCTACATCGGGCATCATGATATCCTCGTTCGGGCAGGCGAGGGGAGCGGCCCGGCATACTCGCCGGGCCGTCCCGCGATTATTTTGCGGCTTCGCCGTTGATCATCACGCCGTCGAGCGTGCTGGCGGCGAGACCATATTTTTCGAAGATCGCCTTGTATTCGCCGGAGGCCATGAGGGCTTTCAGGGCGCCGGCAATCGCGTCGCGCAGCTCGGGCGTCTGCTTGGAGAAGCCGATGCCCTGATAGACTTCCGTAAAGGGCTCGCCGACGATGGCGTAGGTGTCCTTTTCAAGCTGCAGCAGGTAGGGCAGGGTTTCCGAGCCCTGGACCGCGCCGTCAAGGCGGCCCTGCTTCAACTGGGCGCGGGCATCGGCCGAGCCTTCGGTGCCGACGATAACAAGCGCCGGCTTGCCGTTGGCTTCGCAATTGGCGGCGCTCCACTTCTTGGCCTCATCCGGGAAGGAGGTGCGACGGCTCATGCCCACGGTCTTGCCACAGAAGTCGGTGAGTTCCTTGAATTCATCCTTGCGTTTGGCCGAGGTATAAAACTGCGCGCCGGAGCTCATATAGTCGACGAAGTCCATGGTCTCGCGTCGTTTGGGCAAGTCGCTCATGCCGCTCAAAACTAGGTCGGCGCGACCGGTGTTCAGCGAAGACACCATTTGCTCGAAGCCGATCTCGGACCATTCGATCTCGGTGCCGAGCTGCTTGGCCAGCGCCTTGCCAAGCTCGATGTCGACGCCCATCAGTTCGTTCGTCGCCGGGTCGCGATATTCCATCGGCGGATAATTCGGCGTGTTCGCCACCACAAGCTTGCCCGCGGATTTTTGTTTCTCCGGCAGATCCTGTGCGTGGGCGGTAAAGGCGAGCAGGCACGCCGAGGCGGCCAGAATTGCTTTTTTCATCGTAGTTCCCATCCTGTCGGTTTTTTACGGTTATCGTTGCACAGCCTTGAGAAAATCGGCGGTGCGGGGGTTGTCGGGTTGGGTCAGGACCCGCGCCGAAGGGCCGTGCTCAATCAGCCGCCCGCCGTCCATGAAGGCGACGGTGTTGCTGACGTTGCGGGCAAAGCCCATTTCGTGGGTGACGACGATCATCGTCATGCCGGAGGCGGCGAGATCGTTCATCACATCGAGCACCTCGGCCACCAGTTCGGGGTCGAGTGCGGAGGTCGGCTCGTCGAACAGGATGAGCGAGGGACGCATGCCCATCGCTCGGGCGATGGCGACGCGCTGCTGCTGGCCGCCAGAAAGCTCCGAGGGATAGTTGCCGGCCTTGTCGGCAAGGCCGACGCGTTTCAGGAGTTCCATCGCGTGTTCGCGGGCGGCCTTCGAGCTTTCGCCCAAAACCTGTACCGGCCCTTCGATCACGTTTTCCAACGAAGTCTTGTGCGGGAACAGGTTGAAGCGCTGGAAAACCATGCCGATGCCCCGGCGCTGGCGGGCGATTTCCACGTCGCTCAGCTCATAGAGCCTGTTGCCGTCGCGGCGATAGCCGATCAGCTCGCCATTGGCCCAGATCGCGCCGGAGTCGATGCGTTCCAGAAGGTTGATGCAGCGCAGGAACGTGCTCTTGCCGGAACCCGAGGGGCCGATGATGCAGCTCACCTCGCCCTTACGCACTTCCAGACCCACCTCATTGAGCGCCTTGAATGTGCCGAAGCTCTTGCAGACGTCAACGGCCTTGACCAGGATTTCACTTGTCATGTGCGCCCCCTTCAGATCGTCGTGCGGCCGCGGGTGCCGCGGGCGTAGTAGCGTTCGATCCGGGATTGGATCAGGGAGAGGACGGTGACGATCGCGAGATACCAGAAGCTTGCGACCATCAGCAGCTCCAGCACGCGGGTATTGGCGTAGTAGATCACCTGCGCATTGTGCAGGATCTCCGAATACTGGATCACCGAGGCGAGCGAGGTGAGCTTGACCATGCTGATCACCTCGTTACCAACAGGCGGAACCATGACGCGCATGGCTTGCGGCAGCACGATGCGGCGCAGCGTCTGCATTCCCGTCATGCCGATCGTCCGAGCGGCTTCGTACTGGCCGGCGTCCACGGACAGGAGGCCGCTTCGCACGACTTCCGAGGTATAGGCGCCCTGCTGGATGCCCAGGCCGAGCATGGCGGCGACGAAGGGCGTCATCACCTCGACGGTGTTGAATTCGAACAGGCCCGGAATGCCCATCGTCGGGAAGATCAGCGCGAGGTTGAACCAGAGCAGCAGCTGCAGTAGCGCCGGCGCGCCACGGAAGATCCAGACATAGACGAGCGCGATGTATTCGAGCACCGGATTGCCGGAAATGCGCATGATCGCGATGAGGACGCCGAGTGCGATGCCGAGCGACATCGCCGCGACTGTCATCAGCAGTGTGTTCCAGATGCCCTGGATGATCACGGGGGCGAACAGGAATTGGCCGACGACCGGCCATTCGATCTGGCCGACGACGAAGGCGCGGATCAGGAGCGCCACCATGAGCAGCACGATGGCGGCGAAGACCTTGCGCCCCACATGCCTGCGCGGGACGAGTTCAAGATGGGCGATGTCATGGGCATCGCGGCTGGATTGGGGAAGGGGCGTGTCGGTCATGCTTCCTCTCCCGTTAAGGGGACAAGGGCAACACCCGAGAGATCCTGTTCGGCCCAGGCACGCTGCTCTTTGCAGGTGTCGGCAAAGACCGCGATCTGCTCGCGCACGCGGGCGGGGGCGGTTCCCCCCTGCCCGAAACGTTCGGCGAGCGCCCGGGCTGGGTCGATCACCTTAAGCACATCCGGGGTCAATGCTTCGTCGATGTTCGGCAGGTCGGCCTCGGTCAGTCCGTCAAGCTCCATGCCCCGCTCTTCGCAGTAACGTACGGCGGCGCCGGAGATCTCATGGGCATGCGAGAAAGGAATGCCCTGCCGCACCAGCCAGTCCGCCACCTCGGTTGCCAACGTGAAGCCGCGTGGCGCGTCGGCTGCCATGCGTTCGGTGTCGAAGGTCAACGTCGCGACCATGCCGGCGAAGGCAGGCAGGATCAGGTCGAGAAGATCGATCGTCTCAAAAAGCGCGCGCTTGTCCTCGGCGAGATCGCGGTTGTACGCAAGCGGCATCGCCTTGAGAGTGGCGAGCATGCCCGCAAGATTGCCAATCATGGTGCCCGACATGCCACGCGTCAGCTCGGCGATGTCGGGATTCTTCTTCTGCGGCATGATCGACGAGCCGGTCGAGTAGGAATCGTGCAGCTTCACCCAGGCGAACTGGCGCGAAGCCCAGATGCAAATCTCCTCCGACAGACGCGAGAGGTTCACGCCCAGCATCGCGGTCACGAACAAGAATTCCGAGACCACGTCGCGGCTCGCGACGGCATCAATGGAATTCTCGCAGGGACGGGCGTAGCCGAGATCGCGCGAAGAGCTTTCGGTATCGCGGGCGAAAGCCGAGCCGGCCAGGGCGGCGGCGCCGAGCGGCGAACGGTCGAAGCGGCGGTCCCAGTCGATGAAGCGCTCGATGTCGCGGCTGAGCGACTGTGCGTGCGCCATCAGGTGATGGCCAAGCGATATCGGCTGAGCGGGCTGAAGGTGGGTGAAGCCCGGCATGACCGTCTCGATATGCTCATTCGCCTGGGTGGCGAGTGCGTCCTGCACCGCAAGGACCAGCTTCACCAGTCGCCGCGCCGTGCGGCGAAGGTAGAGCCGGGTGTTGTTGGCGGTCTGGTCGTTGCGCGAGCGGCCGGCACGCAGCTTGCCGCCGAGGGCACCCAGCCGCTCGATCAGCAGGCGCTCGTGGAAGGTGTGAAGATCCTCATCCGAGGCTTTCGGCTTTTCGCGGCCGGCCGCGACATCGGCCGCGATCGTATCGAGCGTTTGCAGCATCCGCGGCAGTTCGTCCTCGCTCAGTACGCCAGCGCGCGCAAGTTCGCGCGCATGGGCGCGAGACCCGGCGATGTCTTCGGGGGACAGGCGGAAAAAACTTGGATTGCTTCGCGAGAGCGCCGCGAGTTCCGGAGAGGGACCGCTGGAAAATCGGCCTCCCCAAAGCGATGTCGCTTGTTCTGTCATGACAGTCTCCCATCTCGGTAATTATGTTCCCGAGTTGAGGTTGCCTTTTAGGGACCGCTTGCACAAACGCGAAAAAGCGATACCGTTATGACGAAACCGACTAGCCCCTTGCCAGAGAATGCCCTTGGTTCATACCTCCGTACCACTGCCTTCGATGACTGCCCTTCGCGTGATGCTTGCGATTGCGGAGCGAGGCTCGACGACGGCGGCTGCGGAAAGCATCAACCTGTCGCAAAGCGCCGTGAGCAAGCAGTTGCTGACCCTCGAAAACCTTCTCGGCGCGCAGATGTTCACGCGAAAGCCGTCGGGCATGGTGCCGACAGACCTCGGCCGCATCTATTTGGAACAAGCGCAGGTGGCGATCAAGGCGATGGAGGAGGCCGCCTTCCGCGCCGCGAGCCTGCAGCCCGATTCCCATACGCTTCGGCTGAAGGTGTTGCCCATCCTCGGCGACCGCTGGCTCTTGCCGCGCTTTTCCGACTTCAATCAGAAACACCCGGATATCGACGTTCAGTACACCACCTTCGCGACCGACAACCCGGCGGCTCAGCCGGACGCAGTGTTCCGCTTCGGCCGTGGGCCATTCGCGAACGAACACTCGGTCTACCTCTTCGGCGAGGATGTCCGGCTCGTTTGTGCACCCGCTTATCTCGCGCGGCTCGGCTCCTGTGAAACCCTCGAGGATGCGGCGCGCGGTGTCATCATCGAGCATCCGAGCACTCCGCTGCGCTGGATCGACCTGGTGGCGGAACATGGGAAACCGGACCTCGAGCCACAGGGCGTCATGCGCTTCGACTATTATACGCTCGTCCTGCGCGCCGCGATCTCCGGCCAGGGCATGGCCCTCGTTCCACCACAGCTCGTCGAGGAGGAACTGAGGGCCGGAAGCCTCGTCAATCCCGGGGGGATTGGCTACGCATCCAAGGTCGCCTACTGGTTCACCACCCCAACGGACCGCAAGCCTTCATCGGCGCTCAAGGCGTTCCAACGTTGGCTGATGACACAGGTGGAATAGGGGAGCGGGCGATGGAAAAGGTGACGATACGGCAAGCAGCCCCGGCCGACGCGGATGCAATCGCGCATTTGCACGTGAGGGTATGGCGGCAAACCTATCGTGGTCTTGCCCCACCGGAGGTTTACGCTCTGCTCGATGAAACCCGTCGCCGCAGCACCTGGCGCGAAAAGCTCACGGCGAACGATCCCGACCAGATCGTGCTTCTCGCCGAATTGGAGGGAAGGCCGGTCGCGATCGGCGCCGCCGGCGCGCCCTCAGCCGGGATCTTTGGCGATCTCGGCGAGATCAAAAACCTGTACGTCGATCCGGATGTCAAACGCCAAGGCATCGGCCGCCTATTGCTCTCAAGGCTTGCTTTGCATTTGCGGGAGAGAGGATTTCCCGGAGTTGGGCTGGGCGTGGTCGACGGCAACGAACCTGCGATCGCTTTCTACGACGCGCTCGGCGGCAAGCGGGCCGGGGAATACACGGATGCCGGTCCGATCTGGCGCTCGCGAAATATCGTCTTTGTGTGGGCTGACAGTTTGGCGCTCTGAAGGTCTCTGGAAGTCAACAGTTCGATTCCTTTCAAGGCAACGGATGTGTCTCGGATTCCGGTCTAAAGCGGACCTTCAGCCTCACAACATCAACCGCCAACCTATTCCTAGCGCGGCTGACAAGGCATGTTCATCCAAAAATCCGGCGTCTAATCCTAGCCGGGAGGCGGTGCGGTTCTATCTGATCATGCAGGTGCCTAAGAGACCGAAGGACCACCACTGATCGTATCAGACCGACCAGCCAGTTCGACGAAGCCCCAGCAGGGAGTTTTCGATGCCTCTGTTCATTGTGCACCATCGGCACTCACCCGAAACCTGTCCCGCGCGCGATCCGGCCAAGGGCGCGATGCTGTTGAATCATTTGAGCCGGCCGAGCGCTGCCCGCCACGGTGTGCTGATCAAGGGGGAAGCTGTTGCGCAGGGCTCACATTCATTGTTCTTCATTGCCGAGGCAGCGGATGAGACCGTGCTTCAGGCTTTTTTGACGCCTCTCCGTCAAGCCGGCGAGGTCGAAGTGACGGCAGCGATGACCTGCGCTGCGATGGTTTCGAGCGGCGGCTGTGATGGGCGCCCGGTGGACGTGTCTGCAGAGGTGCTCAACCCCGCAGATGCGTGCCAGGATGCCATCGAGGCTGGCCTTCTCATTCACAGCGTTAATCCGTTGAATGGCGAGACCTCGGTGCCGGACCTTGCAGGCGGTGCCGTGATGCCGAACGGTCGGTTCTACTTGCGTAACCACTTCGATATTCCGAACCTTGGCGGTGACAACTACCGGCTGTCGATCGGCGGGCTGGTCGAACGGCCACTGAAACTGTGCATGAGGGAGCTTCACAACCTTCATGCGGAGAGCCTCGTGGTGACACTGGAATGCGCCGGCAACGGCCGCAGCCTATTCGATCCTGCCGTACCCGGCGAAGCCTGGGGACTGGGCGCCGTCAGCACCGCCGAGTGGACCGGGGTTCGCCTGATGGAAGTGCTTGAGCGCGCGGGCCTGCGACCCGGGGCGACGGAACTCACCTTCCGCGGTGCCGACAGCGGGGTCGTCGACGGGCACGTCGCGCCGGTTCGTTTCGAACGTGGCTTAAGCTTGGACCAAATCGGTGAAACGGATGCGCTTCTTGCCTACGAGATGAACGGCGAGCCACTGTCACCGCCCCATGGCTATCCATTGCGGCTGATCGTGCCCGGTTGGTATGCGGTGGCGTCCGTCAAGTGGCTGACCGAGATCGTCGTTACCGACAAGCCCTGTGAAGCGTACTATCAGGCGGAGAAGTACTGGTACCATTGGGTGCGCAACGGGCATGACGAGCGCGCGCCGGTGAAGCTGATGAATGTGCGAGCGCTGGTATCTTCGCCTGATGAGGGGGAGAACCTGCCGCGCGGCGAGACCGCGATCCGGGGTGTCGCATGGTCGGGCGCCGGCAGCATCTCCAGGGTCGATGTATGCCTGAACGACGGACCTTGGTGCGAGGCACGGCTCGTTGGCGAACGACGACGGGCTGCGTGGCAATGGTGGGAGTTGATCACGCGACTTGAGGAGACGGGGCCACTCTCCGTGCGGGCGCGCGCCACCGACACGGCGGGCCGGACACAACCCGAACACGCCGTGTGGAACCGGCTGGGCTACGGCAACAACTCGATCCACACTGTAACAGCACGGGTAATCTGAAGCGGGAAAGCAGGCATTTCAAACCGGCGTCGTTACATGTGCGGTGCAAAGGCTGGTGAGGGCCAGTTTTCGCAATCGGGAAGACAAGCCGCTTGCCCCCTGACGCCGGGTCGACACGAATGGAGCAAGTCGGCCTGTAGGTCATTCCGAACTAGCACGGACGGATAATTGCTGCGTTCATGAGGTCGCCTGTGCGTAACGGACTCCTTTACGCGAAACCGGATCGCCGTCCTCGCGCGCCTTTGCCGCTGCCTCCTCGCGATCGCGACCAGTTCGATTGGTCCCCAGCGAATCGAGCATCTCGCGGCCGCTTTGCACGCCAACCATCGCTTCTCGCAGCGGAGGTTCGGTCCGCTGTACTCTCTCAGCGAGATTACTCGCTCCCCAGCTACGACGCCACGGGCGCTATCCTGACTTTCCAGATCGCGTTGAAATAATAGGCTAGCCGCGTACGTCGACAAGTGATGAGCGCCGAGGCGTTGGGATGCGGGCAAGCCGAGCGTGATCGGCCTACCTGAACGGGCAGTGGCTATCACCGCCGTAGAGACACACATTAGGCTTTACAGGAGATCACCCATGACTGAACCTAGTTTCCTCGCTCAATTATCTTCCACGATCGTCGAAGCCGCCGCTGCGGTGGCGCCGAGCATTGTTGAAATTGCCTCAACCCGTTCGCTCGCCACCGGATTCGTCTGGCGCGAAGGCCTCATCATCACCGCAGATGAAGCTCTTTCCGACGAAGGTCAGATCCTCATCGAATTCTCGGATGGCACGCAACACCCAGCCAGCCTGGTGGGGCGCGATCCGTCGACTGACATTGCGCTGCTTCGAGTCGAGGGAGCCCCCGCGCCGTCGGCTGTGCTCGACCAAGTGGTGCCTCGACCTGGTGCACTCGTCGTGGTCGCCGCGGCCGCCGAGAGCGCGCCACTTGTTTCATTCGGCAGCGCGATCGCGGTTGGTCCTGCGTGGCGATCGATGCGCGGCGGGAAAATCGATGCACGTATCGAGCTCGACGTGAGATTGCGACGTCGCGCGGAGGGGGGCTTGGCGATCAGCGCGGAGGGCAATGTCTTTGGAATGGCGGTGCGCGGCCCCCGGGGCCGAACCTTCGTCATCCCCTCTGCAACCGTTGAACGCGCGGCGGCTCTCCTCCTGGCGCATGGCGAAGTCCCGCGTGGCTATCTCGGCCTCGGGCTCCATCAGGTCGCCGTTACCGGTGGCGGCCAGGGGGCGATGGTCATGAGTGTTGACCCCGACGGACCCGGTGCTATTGGTGGGGTCCTGCAAGGAGACATCATCGTCCACTGGAACGGTGAGGCCGTTCCTTCGGTCAATGCGCTCGTGCGGACCCTTGATCATCAATCGATTGGCAGATCGGTCTCCTTGGGGATCAGGCGTGCGGGCGCTGATGTCGAGGCGGCGGTCACTATCGCGACCCGACCCCGCCGATGAGTGACACGGGCCCTGTTACGATCGCGGTGCGCATCGACGATCCGGTGCTTGCGGAGCGGTTGAGCGAGCTGCTTACGTCTGTCGATTGGGTGCGTCTGGCGCCGGAAGGGGAGATGTCCGAGCTGGTCCTCTCCACGGCGCGGGCCGCCACGGAGGAGGCGGGTCTGACTTCCCGCGAACGCGAAGTCGTGGCGCTTCTCGCAGAAGGCCTTTCGAATAAGGAGATTGCTCGCAAACTCGGCATCTCTGTCGATACAGCGAAATTTCATGTCGGCCGCATCATCGACAAGCTTGATGCCACCGGCCGCACCGATGCGGTCGCCCACGCCGCGCGGCGCGGCGTGATTCATCTGTGAAGGCGCTTTTATTTTGCTCGATACACTTCCAATTGACAGTCATTCTGATGACGGGTCATCCGCTGACCATCCCATAGATGCCTCTTCGCGCGCTGTTGTGCGTGTCGCGGAAGCCGTAGGCCATCCGTGGTGCGTGTCGGAAATCGACGCGGAGCGGGCTCGCCGTTGCGTGTGACAAGTCAATGATGCTGTGCATTTGCAAGTTTTTTCAGTCGTTAACTAACAAGTATTTTCTGCGAAAACATTAAATTTCGCAATAAAATCATATTTCTAGATATGTTCCCATACTCATTAATGCAGAAGGATCGTCACCCATGGGCCGAGTCTCCGAGGCCTATTCGCGCGCCAACACATCGTATCTGGCAGCGGAGGTTCGGTCCGCTGCCAGAGATGTTTCAACCAGTGGTCTGCTTATTTTGCCGGGGGCCTGTAGGAAGATGCGATTTTGCCCGCCTTCTCTTGCGCAGCCTTGAATTCCGCGCCCGTGTAGGCTCGCACGGTTTTGACATTCGAGACGGCTCCCGATGCGCCAACGACGAGAAGTGCAGGGACCAGGTCAGCGCCATCGTCGAATTCCGTGATGGCCATCCAATCGGTTTCGCCGGTCGTGACGTAGAAGGAATGCAGTTTCCCGCCCGCTGCTTCCATGATGCCACGGGCCGCCTTTTCTCGGTTCGATGGACTATCAATCATTCCCTTCGCTGACGTGGCTGTATAGCACCCTGTGGTTATGAACAGTGGCATAGTACATCCTCCCTTGCTGATTGGGCAGATCGGGTGATCTACCGTACTCAATATCTCAAAAAACTTGGCGTTAGACGAGCGTCGAACTGCGGAGCTCTGAATTGTGGCCGCCCCATCTTGGCGCAGTTCTTGGGCGCGTTGCCGTTTCTGACCCTGATCGGACTATTACCGGTCCGCGCACGCCTGTCTGAAAGACGCGGATGAGCGATATCTTCCGGCCGGGTCACCATCGCAGCGACGATGGCTACTGCCATCTCGAACTACTGCTGTCGCCGAGTTGCCTGCATTCTCTGGACCGCTGGGCGTCAAAGTCGATACTTCGGCGCGGTCATGCTTGCTATCAGGTCGAAACTGAACTAAGTTTACAGGACTAAGTTCGAGGCAGGGCCATGCACACTGTAAATATTCACGAGGCGAAAACTCATTTGTCCCGGCTCATTGAGAAGGCAGCGAAAGGCGAGTCCTTTATAATTGCCAAATCGGGTAAACCGTTGGTGAAGGTCGTCGCGGTCGAGGCCCCTGCCGCCGATGAAGCTCGTCGCGTCGGATTCATGGCGGGGCAGTTTTCCGTACCGGAAGACTTCGATCGGATGGGTGGCGAAGATATCGAGAAACTGTTTGGCGGCGAATGATGAAACTCCTGCTGGATACGCATCTTCTGCTTTGGGCTGCGGGAGAGCCTGGGAAACTGCCGCCCGCCGTTCTGGCTGAAATCGAAAATACCGACAATGTTTTGCTATTTAGCGCGGTGAGTCTCTGGGAGGTGGCCATCAAGCGCGGGCTTGGCCGCGCCGATTTTACCGTGGATCCTCGCCTACTTCGCCGCGGTCTCATCGATAACGGCTACCAAGAGCTCCCAATCACCAGCGAACACGCAGTAGCGGTGGATGGACTGCCAGCGATCCATAGGGACCCTTTTGATCGGATTTTAGTCGCTCAATCGATCGTGGAGGGTGTCACCCTGTTGACTGTCGATGAACTGGTCGGGCGGTATCCAGCACCCATTCGCTGTATGCAAAAGTAGCTCGAAATCCCCTGCGCACTCATTCGGAGCGCGCCGGTGCTGACGAATTCCGGCGTTTCCCTCGGTTGCGCCGAGGCGGGCGCTTCCTTTGCGATTGCACCGAGCTGGACGCGCGGCACGACTTGCTCCCGCGACGTTGCAGCACCCAGACGTTCTGCTTGTTTGGTAACGATCTTCCCAAAGGCTTAAGGTTTAATTGCGTGTGCTCGAGGAGCGTGGGGGCGCTGATGCGCTTCGTCAAAACTTCGCTCAAGAAATCGCATAATGTATCGACCGGAACTCTGCTTGGCAGATTAGGGCTTGCGTCCCCGCGGCAGGTTGGAGGGCGCTTCCTCGCCGACTTTTGGCTCGACGAACAATTCGAAGACCTTGCATTCGAGCGCCGGCGCGATCTTGCCCAATGAATCCACGCCGAGATTGACCTGTTTGCGCTCGAGTTGAGAAATCGACACCCGTTCCAACTGCGCTTCGAGCGCAAGGCGTTCCTGTGAGAGGCCGCGCTTGACCCTCAATTTCCGAAAAAAGATCACGCGGTGTCATGATCGCACATGACCATTGCAGCGGGCCTCGGGATCGGCTTTGCGCCGGAATGGATGAAGGATCTGCCGAACCGCAACTTCGAGCTCAAGCCCGTGCGCGGCGTCGATCTCAAGATCGGGCTTGGTCTTGCCTGAAACAAGGAGGATCCAACGGCGTCTCGCGGCGACGTCATCGACATTGCCCGGTCGTTGGCGCGGCCGGCCAGGTAAGGGGCAGATGCCGACGGTCGGACGCAAGTTGGCCGTATCTCGGTAGCTCAATTGCCACTTGCTGCATTTTGTCTCGCGGTATCAGAGCGCCTGCGATCTCTCGGCACTTGCTTGAACTGCGGGTATGTCGTTCGCAACGACAGGCATTCCTGCTTTGGCCCCTCCATGAAAAGCTTTTCTCCAGTTCAGTTAGGCAGCCGCACAGTGCACTTGCGAAGGATGACCTTCGAAAGTCCGGCTATGGAGGAGAGGGCGTATCAATGGACGATATCAAATTCACAACCGGTTTGACGGAAGCTCACGGAGCGCGCGTTGCATTTCGCGGAACGCCATTTGTCGAACGGACGGCTCCGCTGAACCAAAACGCACTTTGGATGCGCTGGGACCGCAACATGGTCGTCGATGCCTATTCCGACATGGTCGCAGAGCTCTCGGCAATTCGCACTGCTGTTGCCATGGGAGACATGTCGCCCTTGTCGAAGTATGTGATCGCAGGTCCCGACGCCGAAGCGATGATGGACAAGTTGATCCCGCGCGACATCAAGAAACTCCAGGTCGGGCAGATCTACTATGCGCCCTGGTGCGATGAAAACGGCCATGTCGTTGGCGACGGTCTCGTCTTTCGAATGGACGAGAATACGTTTCGCGTGTCGGCCGACCCGGGCTTTACCTGGTGGAGGCAGCACGCCGAGGGCCTCGACGTCGAGGTTACGGACATCACCGACACCTATGGCATTCTGACGCTACAGGGGCCGCGTTCGCGCGAGGTGCTCGAGGCAGTGACCGAGGCGGGTTTTCAGGAGCTCCCCTTCTCCCGGCTTGCGGTCGTGAGCATTGCGGGAAGGCAAGTCGAAATCCTGCGCCAGGGTTTTACCGGCGAGCATGGCTACGAGTTGTGGGTGAAGGCCGATGACGCGCCGATCGTCTGGGATGCGGTAGAAGCGGCCGGCCGCCCCTTCGGTATTCGTCCGGCGGGCGCCTGGGCACTCGACGTCGCACGATTGGAGGCGGGCCTCCTGATCGTCGGCTACGACTATACCAGTGCCGGGCCGGATCACGGAGGCGCCGGCATTCAGGCCGCAGGCAAATTCCGCGCTTCCCCCTTTGACCTCGGTCTTGGCCGGCTCGTTGATTTCAAGAAACCCGATTTTCTTGGCAGGGCCGCCTTGGAGCGAATGTCGAGAGATGGCGAACATCGCCAGCTCGTGGGGTTGGAAATCGACTGGAAGCAGATCGCCGGCAGTGGGCTGGAAAGCAAGGAACCTGGAAACCTGCGGCGTGTGCGATGGTACCCAGTCCCTGTCTTCGATGGCTCCGTTGAAATCGGTCACGCGAGCAGTGTCGGGTGGTCGCCCACCCTTCGCAAGCTGATCGGCTTCGGTCATCTGCAGCAGGCGTTCGGGGAGGTCGGGACGCAGGTGACGCTGCGTTGGGAGGATGACGGCACAACGCGCGACGTTGCTGCCCGGGTCGTGGCTCTTCCGTTCCACTCCTTGCGACGCGCCGCAAGCAACTGAGTACCCTGTTGCCCGGCTGCTGAAGCGGTCGGGCTCCCTCCATCGATGCTCCGCAGACCATGGTCGCTGCTCTCGCTGCGGCCAACGGATCTGCCCTGCTTGAAAATCCGGGTGAGGCGATGACCAATCCAGCTGAAGCATGCACTGATACACGGGTTCATCCGGGCGACGGCGCCAATACGACCATATCGATCGAACTCGCGCCGGAGCAGGTTCGCAATTTCGCACCGCAAGCCGATACGCTTCCCTTGGGCTCAAGGGTGTTTCTGACGCATCTTGCCGGCAAGCCGGAAGCACTTCAGGTCGAGGCGGCGGCGCGCATTACTGAGTTGGGCTATGTTGCGGTGCCGCATCTGGCAGCCCGCAATTTCAAGACGGAAAGGGACTACGTCAATCTCGTTGAGGCCCATAGCCGCAATGGGATCGACGAGGTCCTGTTCCTTGGCGGCAACCCGGCGCTTTTCCCCGGGCCGCTCGGCGAATCTGCCGAACTGCTCGCTCATCCGGTGCTGTCGGATAGTTCGATACGAACCGCCTTTGTCGCCGGTTATCCGGAAGGACATCCAAACATTCCCGAGGTTCGGCTCAAGGATGCGCTTAAGCGCAAGCTTGAGATTTGCGCACGTCGGTCGCTCGAACCTCGCGTCGTTTCGCAGTTCGCATTCGACGGAGCGATGATCGGCGCCTGGGCAAAGCGATTGCACGACGATTTTCCTGAGGTTCCCGTTCACGTTGGGCTGGCCGGAGTCACGAGTTTGACGAAGCTCATCCGCTTTGCCGCGATGTGCGGTGTGGGGCCGTCGATAGCTGCTCTAAGGCGTTCGGCGAGCGGTCTTCTCAACATCGTCGCGGACCGCAATCCGGCCGATGTGATCGATGCGGTTTCGTCGGCCTACCCTGATCCGGTAACGCCACTGCACCTTCATTTCTTTCCCTTTGGTGGTTGGGAGAAGACGCTTACCTGGCTCGGGGATTATCGGGAGGCCAGGCAGTTGCGGGCCGGCGTGCGATGACCAGCCTGACGCAGCCCTTCGTTCTCACTCTGACTTGTGATGACCGGGCAGGGATCGTGGCTGCAGTAACCTCGCAGCTTCACGTCCTCGGCACCAACATCGTTGAAAGCAACCAGTATTGGGACCGCGCCACCAACCGCTTCTTCATGCGGATCGCGTTCACACCATCGGGCGAGACGTCGGCTGATCGGATCGAACGCGGTCTGGCGCCAGTCCTTGGACAGTTTGAGATGCAGGGGCGGCTGATCGACTGTCGAAAGGCGCCGAAAATTGTCATCATGGTCTCGCGGTTTGACCATGCGTTCCTGCACCTGCTTTACCAGATCCGTGTCGGCTGGCTCGATGCCGAGGTCGTGGCGGTGATTTCCAATCACGACGACAGTCGCGAGACGGCCGCGTGGGCGGGCATCCCCTACCATTTATTGCCGATCAACCGGGAAAACAAAAAACAGCAAGAGGACCGCATCTTCGCGATCGTTCAAGAAACGGAAGCCGACCTGGTGGTTCTGGCGCGCTACATGCAGGTCTTTTCCGACGATATCGCCGGTCGATTGTTCGGAAAGGTCATCAACATTCATCATTCATTTCTGCCCAGCTTCAAGGGTGCTCGTCCCTATCACCAGGCCCACGAGCACGGCGTCAAGCTGATCGGCGCGACGGCACACTATGTCACTGCCGACCTCGATGAGGGACCTATCATCGAGCAGGAAACCGAACGCGTATCACATGCGATGAGTGTCGAGGATTTCGTCGCAGCTGGCCGAGACATCGAAAGCCGCGTTCTGGCGCGCGCTGTCAAACGGCACCTTGAGGCACGCGTCATGCTCAACGGCCGAAAGACTGTCGTCTTCGCCTAAGGCGACAGCTGTGCGGCCTTGCAATTTGATTGAGAAGCGATGCACGGGCGGCTGCGGGCCGTCGTGCCTCAAATCATGGGAGGACCATGCAATGCGAAATGGAACATCACATCTCTTCGTGCCCGGACCGACAAATATCCCGGATGTGGTACGTCGAGCCATGAACGTGCCCATGCAGGATATGCGGGCGCCGGACTTTCCCGACCTGGTTCTGCCGCTGTTCGCCGATCTCAAGCGGGTTTTCCGAACTGACACTGGGTCGATTTTCCTGTTCCCGGGTTCTGGAACCGGAGCATGGGAGGCGGCGATATCGAACACCCTCAACCGTGGTGATCGGGTGCTGATGTCTCGTTTCGGCCAGTTTTCCCATCTTTGGGCAGACATGGCTAGCCGTCTCGGGCTCGATGTTGAATGCCTCGACGTCGAATGGGGCGAGGGTGTTCCCGTCGAAGAGTACCGTCGGCGCTTGGACGCCGACAAGAACCGTCGGATCAAGGCGGTATTTGTCACGCACAACGAGACGGCGACGGGCGTGACTTCGGACGTGGCCGCCGTGCGGGCCGCACTCGACGATACCGGCCACAAAGCTCTGCTGTTCGTTGATGGGGTCAGCTCGATAGCATCCATCGAATTCCGGATGGACGACTGGGGTGTCGATCTCGCCGTTACCGGCTCGCAGAAGGGCCTGATGCTGCCGGCAGGCCTCGGTATCCTCGCCGTCAGCTCAAAGGCGCTTGAGGCGCACGCGAGTTCGACGATCGAACGCTGCTATTTCAGCTTCGAGGATATGAAAGCGCCGTCAGCCACCGGCTACTTCCCCTATACGCCGCCGACACAGCTACTTCTTGGCCTCAGAGCATCGCTGGATCTGATTTTAGCGGAAGGATTGGACGCAGTCATTGCTCGGCATCACCGCCTTGCGGAAGGCGTTCGCCGCGGTGTTCATGCCTGGGGTTTGACCCTCTGTGCCACAGAGAAGAAGTGGTGGTCCGACACGGTCTCCGCCATCGTGGTCCCTGAGGACATCGACGCCAGGCAGGTTATCGCGAACGGCTATTCCAAGTACCGCACCTCATTCGGTGCCGGGCTCAGCAAGGTGGCGGGCCGGGTTTTCAGGATCGGCCACCTCGGCGACCTGAACGAGGTGATGTGTCTGTCAGCGCTTGCGGCGGCCGAGATGTCTCTGCGTGATGCTGGAGCAAAAGTCGAAGCCGGGTCCGGCGTTGCGGCGGCGCAGGAATGGTATCGCTCGCAAATCGGACTTGCCGCTCGCAACCTTCAGGAACGTGCGGCATGAGGAGGGACAGGATTGTGAAACCGAAGGTCATCGTAACTCGGCGCTGGCCGACGGAAGTTGAAGACCGGTTGACTGCAGAATTCGATGCGCGGCTGAACGAAACCGATCAGCCTTTGGATCGGCGTGAATTGCGCGCCGCGCTTGAAGAAGCCGATGCGGTCCTGCCAACCGTAACCGATAAGATCAGCGCCGACATTCTCGAGGGGGGTATTCGAGCAAAGATTCTCGGTAACTTCGGCGTTGGCTTCAATCATATCGATGTAGCGGCGGCAACAAGGGCCGGACTCGTTGTCACAAACACGCCAGGCGTGCTGACGGATGCGACCGCCGATCTGGCGATGACCCTCCTTTTGATGTGCGCGAGACGCGCAGGGGAAGGGGAGAGGGAACTGCGGGCTGGCAAATGGACAGGTTGGCGTCCCACGCATCTTTGCGGATCCCACGTCACCGGAAAGACCGTCGGCATCATTGGAATGGGGCGGATCGGGCAGGCTATGGCACGGCGGTGCCACTTTGGCTTCGGTATGGACGTCGTCTTCTTTGACAGCCATCCGATTACCGGTCTTGACGTGCCCGCGCGCCAATTGCCGAGCGTTGACGACGTGCTTGCGGTCGCCGACTTTGTTTCGCTTCATTGCCCCGGTGGAGGCGAAAACTATCACCTCATCGACGATGATCGGCTCGCCTGCATGAAATGGTCAGCTTTCCTTATCAATACAGCCAGGGGTGACGTCGTGGACGAACATGCTCTGGTCCGCGCGCTGGAAACTCGGAGGATAGCGGGCGCAGGCCTGGACGTCTTCGAAGGCGAGCCGCGTGTTCCCGGTCGTCTGGCCGAGCGGCAGGACGTGGTTTTGTTGCCGCATCTGGGGAGTGCGACGAAGGAGACCCGCATCGCCATGGGCATGCGCGTCATCGAGAATCTGAAGGCGTTTTTCAGCGGCCGTTCGCCGCCTGATGCGGTCTGCTGATCCTTCACATCCCGTTGCAGTTCAATCGGCGGGCAGACGATGCTGTCGTCGTGCTCGTCCGACAGGAGAAAAATCGATGCCTGGTTTATTCGAAAGACAGCTCAAGCATGATTCGGTCATTGCCGGAGCGATCGCGCGCGAAATGGGGCGGCAACGATCCGAGATCGAACTGATCGCGTCGGAGAACATCGTGTCGCCAGCGGTTCTTGCCGCGCAAGGCTCCGTCATGACCAACAAATATGCCGAGGGCTATCCGGGGCACCGCTATTATGGTGGATGCCAGTATGTCGATCTCGTCGAAGCCGCTGCGATAGAACGCGCTGGAATGCTGTTTGACGCATCGTTCGTCAACGTGCAGCCGCACTCCGGTGCGCAGGCCAACGGCGCCGTCATGCTCGCCCTGTTAAAGCCGGGCGACACCTTCATGGGCCTGTCGCTTGCCGCCGGGGGCCATCTTACCCATGGGGCTCGGCCGACCATGTCAGGGAAGTGGTTCAACGCCGTCCAATATGGCGTTCGGAAGAGCGATTGCCTCATTGATTATGAGGAGCTCGAAGAAAAGGCCATAGCGACGCGGCCGAAGCTGATCATTACCGGCGGGTCGGCCTATCCGCGTCTGATCGACTTCAAGCGAATTCGGGCGATCGCAGATTCTGTCGGGGCGGCCATGATGGTCGATATGGCGCATTTTGCCGGTCTGGTCGCTGGAGGGGTCCATCCTAACCCGCTTGAAATCGCCGACATCGTCACCACGACAACGCACAAGACGCTACGCGGCCCTCGCGGCGGTATGATCCTGACCAACAATCAGGACGTAGCGAAAAAGGTGAACTCAGCGGTGTTTCCGGGATTGCAGGGTGGTCCGCTGATGCATGTCATAGCGGCAAAGGCGGTGGCGTTGGGCGAAGCGCTTGAAGACAACTTCAGGCAATACGCTCGCCAGATGGTGGTCAATGCCCGGGCCCTTGCCTCAGCGCTGACCGAACGAGGATACGATATCGTTTCGGGGGGGACCGATACGCATTTGATCCTGGTTGACCTGCGCAGCAAAGGGGTTTCCGGCAAGGATGCGGAAGAAGCTTTGGGGCGTGCGGGGCTGACCTGCAACAAGAACGGCATCCCCTTCGATCCAGCGCCCCCGGCTGTAACTTCCGGCATCCGGGTCGGCACGCCAGCGGCCACCAGCCGCGGTTTCCGCGAAGCGGAGTTCAACGAAGTTGGCGCGTTGATCGCGGACGTCCTCGACGCCCTTGGCACCGAGCAAAGTTCCGAACAGGAGCGACGCGCGAGAATGTCGGTCCACGATCTTTGCGCGGCCTTCCCGATCTACTCGGCGGGGCATTAAAACAGAGCGTGGCTCCGATCAGGAATCGGATGCTCACGGTGTTCGATGCTTGATCACGCACGGGATAACCACGAGTATCAGAAGTGTTCGCTAACCCAACGCTTGGCGAACACTGCCGTCAGGTGCTTTGAAAGGCTTCGATGCGACTGCCGCCCATAGATCTCAGTCGGGAAAACACGTTCGGAGAGATCTCCTACGAAAGCGGAGGGCAGTATGGCCCCATCCGGGGGGATTACCTTGCCTTCATCATCGTGCATCTCGGATCGCTCAAGATCGAGGCCGATGAAACAGTGCTGCAGCTGGAGGCGGGCCAGTGTGCGCTATCCCTGACAAGGGACCGCTATTTGACGACCATCGCTCCCGAGACGCTAACTCACATCAGCTGGTGCGATGGCCGACCACAAAATGCTGCTTGGCTCTACAAGGAGCGCCACAAATATGCGCCCTTCATTAACGCCTCGACGCAGGTCCAGACATTAATGCAACTGGGTGTCGATCTCGGGATCGGGGACCGCGATGGTCGTGGTGGCTTGCGCGAAGCTCTGACGAACACTCTCCTCAACGCCTATATTTACGAGGCGGAAGTTGTTGCGGAGGAAAGGCCTATCCCGCAGACGATCCTGCAGGCGCGCCGCTTTCTTGATGAAAACTTCGCCGCAGACGTTTCCATCGAGCGCGTCGCGCAACAGGTTCGTGTAAGCCCACAGTATCTTGTGTCCGCCTTCAAGAAGCACTTGGGCATGACGCCGGCTCGGTATCTCTGGCGCTGTCGGCTGGACTATGGCGCGCACCTCTTGCAACGCAGCGGCTTGTCCGTGAGCGAGATTGCCTACCAGGTCGGCTACAAGAATCCCTATCATTTTTCGCGCCAGATCAAGCTGGCCTTCGACTGCTCCCCGACCGAGCTCCGCGAGAAAATGCTGAACGGCTGAGCCTCCAGCGCGTTCAGTGCCCGACATCCCCAGCGATCCGACGACAGGCGAACTAGCGGTATTAAATCGCCAAGCGCAGGCATGGTCGTCTTCCTTAACCTCATGCATCAATTTTCCAGAGCACCTCCATCTCAAGGGGCGGGTGCGCGGTTCGCTAGCAGCAAACACCCATGGGATTGCGATATGGAAAACCTCAGTCACATCGACCCGATTGCACGCGACGAATGGCATGTCGTCGCCTCACTCGAGGAACTTCCGTCCACCGGCATGTTTTCTACTGTCCTTCTCGGTCAGAGGATATTGATCGGCCGGCATGTCGATCGGTTGGGTGCATGGCGTGAGCCGCAAGCCGCTGCCGAGCCGAGCGGCGCTCAGACGTCCGGTACGGAGCTGCCAACCATTCAGCGGTTCGGTTACCTCTGGGCCACCTTGGGCGACCCGCCGCGCGATCTGTTCGAAATACCAGAGTTCGACGAGCCGGATCGCAGCCGCATCGTTCAGGGCGTCACACGCGTCGGTGTCTCGGCGCCGCGCGCGGTCGAGAACTTCCTGGACATGGGGCATTTCCCGTTCGTTCACACAGGAATCCTGGGGGAGGAACCCCATACGGAGGTCAAGCCTTACAAGGTCGACGTCTATTCCGACCCACCCGAAATTCTGGTCACCGGTTGCGAGTTCTACCAACCGCAGGCCAATGCCGGTTCGGAGACGGGCGCAGATACCGAATACGTCTACAGAATACCCCATCCGTTTTGTGCCGTTCTTTACAAGACGGGATCGACGCGTCCGGACCGGCGCGATGTTATCGCGCTCTTCGGCCAGCCCGTCGGCGAGGACCAGGTGCTCGTGCATATCGTTATCTGTCTGCTTGACGAAGTCACGGATCTGGCCGCGATGCGCAGCTTTCACCAGACCATTCTCGGGCAAGACAAGCCCATTCTTGAAAATCAGGTGCCCAAGCGCTTGCCACTGGACTCGCGCTCGGAGGTTCCGATCCGCGCCGACGCCGCCTCTGCAGCCTATCGTCGATGGCTTCGTGAAAGGGGCCTTCGCTACGGTGTCGTCACAGGCAGCGGCTAATGACTGGTGCCTGCGACAAACCGCGCAAGCTTAACTGGAGATATGCGAGGCCGAAATAGCAGTCATTGTTGCCCAGGCTAGTTCATGAAAGCCTGTTACAGCAATTTGAAAGATCCAACGTCAACGGCGACAAAAAACCAAAGGGGGAAGCCGTTGGCCCGGATGCTCTCGCGTCGATGCGACGATACCGCGCATCGCCTGCGAGCGACCGAACCAGGTCCTAAGTTGAAACAGGAGGAGTATCATATGCCTATCAGCATCACACGCCGCACCGCGATCCTGGGTTCGATGGGGGCATTTCTGCTTTCGGCGGTCGAACGAACCTTTGCAGCAGGGCCAACCTCGCTGAAGATCGCTCTTATTCTCGAGAGCCGCACCGATATCGGCTGGACGCGGACCTTGCTGGATTCGTTGGAACAGGTGAAGCAGGCGAGGCCAGACGGGCTCGACATATCGTGGGAGTACACGGACCCGCTGTGGAACGACGATGCGGAAAATGCCATGCGCTTCTACGCCGAAGGCGGCGAGTACGACATTATCTGGGCCCACGGCCGATATTCGGACCAGGTAAAGAAACTTAGCGCCGAATTCCCTGACATCATGTTTGTGGTAACCGGATCGGGCAACCTGCCTCTCGGGGCCAATCAATACTGGCTCTACAAGCGACTACACGAACCGTCCTATCTGCTCGGCATGCTGGCCGGCCGCACAACGAAATCTGGCGTCATCGGCCTGGTCGGGACGTTTGCGGCAGACGACGTCAACGACCAGATCAATGCGTTTCTCGATGGCGCGAGATCGGTCAGACCGGACGTGAAGCACCGCGTCTCCTTTATCGGTTCCTGGTCCGACAATGCGCTGGCAGCCGAGCATGCCAATGTGCAGATCGCGTCGGGTGCGGATGTCGTGTTCATGCTGACGGACAACTTCAAGCCCTGCCAGGAACACCGGATCATGTGCTTTGCCAACATCAACGACCAAAGCAAGCTGGCGCCAGACGCAATAGCATCGAGTGCGATCATCGATTGGCAGCCGGATATCAAATGGATCATCTCGGAGTGGCTCAAGCACAAGGCTGGTGGACAGTACAATGGAAACACCGAGCCAAAATGGTTCTCTATGAGCCAGGGCGGCGTCGATATCGCGCCCTATCACGACTTTGATGCAAAGTTGCCGGTTGCCGTCAAAGAGGAGCTCGCCGCGACGAGACAGAAGATCATTTCCGGCGAGTTTGTCGTGCCCCTCAATACCGCGGAGGTGAAGTAGCGCAGACGCTAGAACAGGACTCGTTTCACTCGATGGAAAATCTTCTCAGCGTACAGAACCTGACCAAGCGGTTCGGAGCCGTTACCGCGAACGACAACGTCGATCTCGACGTTCGCAAGGGCGAAATTCATTGTCTCTTCGGTGAGAATGGCGCCGGCAAATCGACACTGTCTGCCTGTCTTTACGGATACTATCGCGCAGACAGTGGCGTCATTCGCTTCAAGGCGGCAGACGCGCTCCGCTTGGGGATCGGCATGGTGCACCAGCACTTCGTGCTTGTTGAAAACTTCACCGTCCTTGAGAACATCATCGTAGGCAGCCCCGATCTCGGGATATTGTTGTCGAAGTCAGCCGCGCGACGAAAGGTCGAGGAGCTCTGTCTGCGATGCGGCATAGAGCTCGATCTCGATCGCGAGATCTGGCAGCTTTCGGTTGGTGAGCAGCAATGGGTCGAAATCCTCAAGGCGCTGTACTTTGGCGCGGAACTGTTGATCCTCGACGAGCCGACAGCCGTCCTGACCCCGCAACAGTCCGACCAGCTGTTCGTCATACTTGATGGCATGCGGCGCCAGGGACTGTCGATCATCCTGATCAGCCACAAGCTACGGGAAGTGATGCAGTCCGATCGCGTGACGATCCTTCGCAAAGGCAAGGTCGTTGCCACAGTCGAGACATCTACCACGACGGCAGAAGCCATCACGGCACTGATGGTCGGGCACAAGGTGACGAAGCGCGTCAGTGACAGATCGGTCACTCCGGGGCGCGAAGTTCTCGTCGTCGACCGCGCGGTTGCCATTGGCGAGTGGGGGGAAGAAGTGCTTTGCGATGTCAACTTCACCATCGCGGAGAACGAAATTCTTGGCCTGGCGGGTGTTGCGGGCAACGGCCAGAAAGAACTGTTCGAAGTCCTGATGGGCGTGAGGACGCTGAGTTCGGGCGGCTTTCACCTCAACGGCGAGGCGATAGTTGCACCGACGTCGCGCGAAATGCTCGACAGAGGTGTAGGGCTCGTGCCTGACGATCGTTTCCGCGAAGGATTGATCCCGGAGTTCGGAATTGCCGAGAACCTGGTACTGGGGTGGCAGCGTAAGCCGGAATACAGACGCGGACCATTCCTCGATCGTGGCAAGATCAACGCTTTGGCCGCGCACAAGATCGATGAGTTCAGGATCGTGGCTGCCTCCGCGGACCTGCCCGTCGAGCGCCTGTCCGGCGGCAATGCCCAGCGTGTCATTCTTGCACGCGAATTTCTCCACGCCAGGGGCCTGCTGCTTGCCAATCAGCCCACGCGCGGGCTCGATGTGGCCGCATCCGAATTCGTTTACGAGAAGATCCTGGAAAAGCGTGCCGAGGGCTTCGCCGTCCTTCTGGCTTCCGAGGAACTCGACGACCTTTTGCGTCTCTGTGATCGCATCGCCGTGATCTTCAAGGGCAAGATCATGGGGATTGTGCAGCCCGGGGAAACGACACTCCTCGAGCTTGGAATGATGATGGCGGGTAACGCCAGCAACCTTGGTGGACAGGTCAATGATTTCAGTTCAAAGGCGCTCAGGCAATAGCCTGAGCTGGAATTTCGCCTGCTATGCAGCGGCAATGGTATGCGCTCTTTTTTCCGCGGCCGCCTTGCTCCATTTGTCGGGAGGCGATGTGGCGAAGGCGTTCTCCTCGCTCATTGTGGGAGCTTTCGGCAGCCAGAAGGCGCTGCTCGGATCGCTTGCCAAAGCGACGCCGCTGTTGCTTGTCGGCCTTGGAACCGTCATCGCTTTCAGGGCGAAGATCTGGAATATCGGGCAGGAAGGGCAGGTTCTGGCCGGCGCAATGTGTGCCTACTGGGCCAGCCTATGGATTGGACCGCTGCCGTATCTGATCGCGGTTGCCGTTCTGGTCCTTGCCGGCCTGGCAGGTGGCGGCGTCTTGGGTCTCCTGGCCGGCGTTCTCAAGACCCGTTTTGGCACCAGCGAAATCATCTCGACGGTGATGCTGAACTATATCGTGATCTTTCTGCTTGCCTACCTGCTTGATGGCGGGCCCTGGATGGAATCGGGGGCGACCGTCGCCTATCATCAGTCGCCGCCGGTCAATGCGATGCTGGAGTGGCCGACGCTGTTTGGCCAGGGCGCGGCCAAGCTGCACTTCGGCTTCATTCTCGCACTCGGTGCCACGGCGCTGTCCGCTTTATTGTTGGAGCGAACGCCGCTTGGCTACGAGATCCGCGCTTTCGGCTCCAATCCGACTGCTTTGAGGTTCCGCGGAACCGATATCAGCCGCCTTTTGCTGGTGGTGATGCTTGTGTCCGGCGCGCTGGCGGGGCTCGCTGGCGCAGGCGAGCTATTTGGAACCTCCCATCGCCTGCGCGCTGAAACACTGCTCGGTATTGGCAGTTCCGGCATCGTCGTTGCGATGGTGGGAGGGCTGCGACCGAGCGGTGCCATGCTTGCAGCACTCTTCTTTGGCGCGCTTAAAAGCGGCGCGATTTACATGCGTTTGCAGAGCGGAACTCCCGCCGGGCTCGTCTCGGCCATGGAAGGGCTCGTCCTGCTCTTCTTCCTGTGCGCAGCCGTGGCTACCAGGGTCCATATCACCGTCAGGAGTGAAGCGCATGCTTGAGCTTTTTCAGGGACCGCTGTTCATCAGCATTCTCGCCGCGATGGTTCGGATTGCCACGCCGCTCTTGTTCTCGGCAATGGGCGAACTCGTCACTCAACGGGCCGGTATCTGGAACATCTCCGTCGAGGGAACGATGTTGCTCGGCGCAGTCGTCGCCTACGTGATCGCCTCATCGACAGGTTCGCCGTGGCTAGCCCTGCTTGTGGCGGTCCTGGCATGCGCGCTCTTGAGCTTGATCCTGTCCTTTGTCACCATCGTGCTCAAATCAGAGCAGTTCATCGCCGGTCTGGCCCTGAACCTGCTTGCCTCTGGGCTGACCCTCTTCTGGTTCCAGACCTATATCATCGGGCGCGACCCTCCCAAGTTCGCCGGCTTCGAAGCTGTCGAGATTCCGTACTTATCGGATATTCCCGTCCTTGGAACGGTGCTGTTTTCCCAGCGTGTTCTAACCTATGTCAGCTTTCTCCTTCCGCTCGCGGTCTGGTTCTTTCTTTATCGCACCCGATACGGGCTTGAAGTTCGCTGCGTCGGGGAAAATCCGAAAGCGCTCGACGTCAAGGGTCTAAGCGTCGGTGGCCGCCAATGCCTGGCGATCATGTTCGGAAGCGTGATGTCCGGCTTCGGGGGCGCGTTCCTGATGCTGGGGTATTCCGACCGATTTGTGCCAGATCTTATCGCCGGTCGCGGTTGGCTCGTCGTTGTTGCCATCATTGCCGGCAACTGGATGCCTTTCCGTGTGGTTGGAGCGATCTTCATTTTCGCGTTGCTCGAAGCCATCGGAATTCATGCGCAGGTCGTTGGGGTTTCAATTCCGCACCACGTCTTCCTGGTATTGCCATATGTGGCCTCACTCGTGCTTCTGGCTGGGCTGAGATCGCGAACACATCAGCCGGTCGCGCTTGGAATTCCCTATCGCCGGGAATGAAGGACAGATGAAGTGACGACATCCGCTTTTGCACTTCAGCGCCCAGCCGCGTGAGCTTTCACGGCTGGGCTCAATGCGTCGTCGTGCCTAGGGGGAACGCGAGAGACAGTCTGCGCAGAAGGTAATAATCTTCACCTAAGGTACGGATAAAAAAGAATTTTAATTCGACCATTAGGCGGTTCCGGGTGGCAATTGGCAAACCTTTGACCGGCGTGACTGCCCGGTTTGAAGTAGCGATTCTTATAGGGTGGTCTCCGAAATTGAGTTTTGAACAAAGCTTAATTGAGGGTATGCGCGGGGCAACGGGGGACATTCCGTCCTGGCCATGAAAATGAAACTCTGCGGGTAGTTAACCAGCATCGTTACGGCATCGCCGCAGCAATGCACGACCGCGCCGGAGGCGGGCCAATGGGAGAGTTTCGCTGCGTCGATCGTTCGCTTCTCAACGACTGGCACGTTGTCGCCGAGCGGTCTGCGCTGATGTCGAATTCGGCTTTCACCACACGTCTGATGGGGCATGACCTCCAGGTCACACTCGATGGCCGCTACAACCTGCGAGTGGTCGAGTTGGATACAGGTGAAGAAGTCTGTTCAGATTCGCGATACGGGTTTATCTGGGCGTGCCTCGGACGGCCGGAACGAGACATCATATACTTGCCCGAAACGAACGAGGCCGATCGCCACTTGTTGAGCGGCGGCTCCATCGCAGTCAGAGTGTCGGGTCTGCGAGCCGTCGAGAACTTTCTCGATATGGGGCACTTTCCCTTCGTGCACACGGGCTGGCTGGGCGATGAGCCGCACACGGAAGTGCTGCCCTACAATGTGACGATCACGGCAGCAGATGAGGTGCTGGCGACCGATTGCAAGTTTCTCCAGCCGTTTGCCTCCCCAACGGCACGGGCGGCGATGCTGGTCGACTATATCTACAAGGTCTTCCGGCCCTATACGGTCGCACTCTACAAGAGCAATCCTCTTGATCCCGACCGAAAGGATCTGATCGTGCTGTTCATCCAGCCGGTCGATGAGGAGAACTGCATCGTTTACTCCTACCTCTGCTACCTCAAGCAGGGCCTGGAGGCAGCGGCGGCGCGCAGTTTCATGCAGCTGATATTTGCGCAGGACAAGCCGATCCTCGAAAACCAGCGCCCGCGACGCCTGCCGCTCGATCCGCGTGCGGAAACCCCGATCAGGGCCGATGCCGTCTCCGTCCATTATCGACGTTGGCTTCGTGATCGCTCGGTCACGTATGGCGCGATTGCGTACCCTGTCTGATTGACGACGGCTCAGATGAACATGGAGGAATCTCTTATGGCAAAGACAAGATGTTTGGACCCCGTCGTCCTGAACCTATGGCACCCGCTCGGGGCGTTGGTTGAGCTCCCGGTCGATACGGTTGTCGATACCGTTCTACTGGAGGAACGGCTCAGCCTCGCAGTCGGCCTTGGCAGGGAGGTTGCGGTTTGGCGGTCCTGCCCCGATTTTGTCGCTGGCGACAAAATCGATGTGGCGTCCGTGAGCAAATCGCTGCCGGCGAAGGTGGCCTTCGGCTATCTCTGGGCTTCCCTCGGCTCTCCACCCGATGAGCTTTTTCCCATTCCTGAATATGAGGAAACCGATCGGCGGCGACTGAATGCAGCGACCTTCGGCGTCAATGTCTCAGCGCCGCGCGCGATCGAGAATTTCCTCGATATGGGCCATTTTCCCTATGTCCACACGGATATCCTGGGCGTTGAACCGCACACCGAGGTCAAGGAATACGACGTCGACATATCGGTGGAGCGGGACGAGATCCTGGCAACCCGCTGCCGCTTCTTCCAGCCTTTGGCATCGAGTGCGTCCGAGACTGGCGCCGAGGTCGAGTATATCTTCCGTGTGCCCCACCCCTATTGCTCGGTTCTCTACAAATCGAGCCCGGTCGACGATGCCCGGTACGATGTCATCGCGGTTTTCATGCAGCCTCTCAGCCAGGAGAGTGTCCGCGCGCACATGATGCTTTGCATCCTCGACGAGGACAATGAAGACAAGGTGATCAAGCGGTTTCAGCAGACAATCTTCGGCCAGGACAAGCCGATCTTGGAGAACCAGTTTCCCAAACGTCTGCCGCTCGACCCCAGGGCCGAGACGCCGATCCGGGCAGATAAGTCCGCCATCGCCTATCGCCGCTGGCTGAGCCAGAAGGACGTCAGATACGGGGTCATCCCGGCTTCATATTGAACTGCGCCAAAACAAAACACTGATGATGAATTGGAGACCAAGATGCTTGAAGATGTGAGGACTAGGTGGCATCCGATCGCGGCAACGGACGATCTGCCGCTGCGGCATGTGTTCCATGGCCAACTTCTTGGCCGAGAGTTCGCTGTCTGGCGCGCAGACGATGGATACGTCAACGTCTGGGAAAATCGCTGTCTGCATCGCGGTGTCCGGCTATCGATAGGCATCAACGACGGCCGGGAATTGAAATGCCAGTATCACGGGTGGCGTTACTCGAACCGCACAGCCGGATGCACCTACATTCCGGCCCACCCCGCAGACGCGCCCGCGCGCACCATTACAAACCGGTCGTTTCAAGCTGTCGAGCGCTACGGTTTGGTGTGGTCCTCAGAGGACCCGCGCGGCGATCTCCCCGTGGTGGAAGGAATTGGCGAAGATGACCTCCTGGTATTGCGCGCCATACCGGTCAACGCGTCGGCAGAACTGGTTGCTCAAAGGTTGCAATCCTATCGCTTCCAGCCGAACAGCGAGATTGCTGGAACGGGCACCAACATTGAACTGGTGGCAGCGACTGAAGCGGCCGTCGCTCTGAGAAGCTGCCAAGGCAGGGCTGAAACGCTTGGCGTTTTTTTCGTCCAGCCGGTCGATTCAGGTCGCTCGGTAATCCGAGGTGTCCTCAGCGGCAGGCCGAACGATGCTCAACTGACAGCGGTGCTTCGCTACCACAATGAAGCGCTCTCCAAATTGCGCGAAGACTTGGAGCGCGAGGCGGCGGCCCTGCCTGTGCCCGTACCGATCGAACCAATTTTCGAGCGGGTCTCGGAAGAGCTCGCCAGTTTGCCTGAACTCGACAGTCGTGGCCGCAAAGCCGCGATCCGGGTGCAAGTTGCGCGCAAGTGGCAGACTGCCGATGGTATCATGGCCTTCGAACTCCGGCCCATCAGAGGTCTGCTTCCGACCTTCCAGCCAGGTGCCCATATCGACGTACATCTTCCGAACGGGCTTGTCCGCCAGTATTCGCTTACCAATGGACCCGGTGAAACGGACCGATTCACCATCGGGGTGAAGCTCGATCCTGCATCCAGGGGCGGGTCCCAGTGCCTTCATGACAGCGTGCGCGAAGGAGACGTACTGGCTATCTCCGAGCCAAGGAACAATTTTCCTCTTCGACGCGACGCACTGAAGACTATCTTCGTTGCCGGCGGGATTGGGGTCACGCCTTTGCTGGCGATGGCACAGACGTTGAACAACCAGAGCCTCGCCTACGAACTACACTACTTTGCGCAGAACGAGCAGCAACTCGCATTCTCCGAATGCAGGCAAGCACTCGGCAATGCCGTCATGCCCCATCTGGGGCTGTCGCCCAGCGACACCGTCAACGAGTTGCGCCGGCTTTTATCACCTTATCTTCCGGACACACAGCTCTATATCTGCGGACCCAATCCGATGCTCGAGTCGACGCGCTCGCTGGCAGCCGAAGCAGGTTGGCCCGAGGCAGCAGTGCATTTCGAGTACTTCAAGAACACGAACGTCATTGACGATAGCTCGAGTTTCGAGGTCGCCTTGGCGCGTTCTTGTCTGACGATCAAGGTGGGCGCGGGACAATCCATTCTCGAAGCCATGCGCGATGCCGGCGTGGACCTTCCCTCATCTTGCGAACAGGGGGCCTGCGGCACCTGTCTTGCAACCGTCATCGAAGGCGAGCCGGATCATCAGGATGTCTATCTCAGCCCATCAGAGCGTGCCTCGGGGACAAAGATCATGACCTGTGTCTCTCGCAGCAAATCAACTCGTCTCGTGATCGACGCCTAAGGATACCGAAAATGATCAAGCTCTACGACTACGAACTGTCGGGCAATTGCTACAAGCTTCGGCTGCTTATGAGCATACTGGGAGTGGACTACAAGACCGTCCCCGTCGACTTCTATCCCGGCCGGGAACACAAGTCGGAATGGTTCTTGAAGCTCAACCCGCTCGGGCAATTGCCGGTAGTCGACGATGACGGGCTTGTGTTGCGTGATGCGCAAGCGATCCTCGTCTATCTCGCGGCGAAGTACGACGCAGCAGGAACGTGGTATCCCCGCGATAATCCTGAGCTCTTGGGCGAGATCAGCCAGTGGCTTGCCTTTGCCGACGGCATTACGAGCACAGCGTCGGCCGCCCGTCTGCACGACGCGCTGTTTTACGACTTCGACATTAATACGGCGCGCGCCGGCGCTCACAGGCTGTTCCGGATCCTTGATGAACATCTCTGGTTCGGCGAGCGGCAAGAACGCCAATGGATCTGCTCGGCAAAGCAGCCGACGATCGCCGATATTGCTTGCTTCCCCTACATCATGCTTTCGGAGGAGGGCGGGATTTCCAGGCAGGATTATCCGGCAATTCGCCGCTGGTGCGACCGCATCAAACGCATCAACGGCTTCATTGTCATGTCCGGGGTGTTTCCGGCCGGGCCGGCAAAAGCTGCGTAACAACGCCAGATGACGAACCACCTACGAAGGAAACTAGGGAGAAATTAGATGGATGTACGTGCCGCCGTTGCCGTTCAGGCCGGCAAGCCGCTGGAGGTCATGACGGTTCAACTCGAAGGCCCAAAGGCCGGCGAAGTGCTGATCGAGGTCAAGGCCACCGGCATCTGCCACACGGACGACTTCACGCTGTCGGGTGCCGATCCGGAAGGCCTGTTCCCGGCCATCCTCGGCCATGAGGGCGCCGGCATCGTCGTCGACGTCGGCCCGGGCGTCACCTCGGTGAAGAAGGGCGATCACGTCATTCCGCTCTACACGCCCGAGTGCCGCTCCTGCCCGTCGTGCCTGTCGCGCAAGACCAACCTGTGCACCGCGATCCGCTCGACGCAAGGGCAAGGCCTGATGCCCGACGGCACCTCGCGCTTCTCGATCGGCAAGGACAAGATCCACCACTACATGGGCTGCTCGACCTTCGCCAACTACACGGTTCTGCCCGAGATCGCCGTTGCCAAGGTCAACCCGGACGCGCCCTTCGACAAGATCTGCTATATCGGCTGCGGCGTCACCACCGGCATCGGTGCGGTCATCAACACAGCCAAGGTCGAGATGGGCGCGACCGCGATCGTCTTCGGTCTCGGCGGTATCGGCCTCAACGTCATCCAGGGGCTGCGTCTTGCCGGCGCCGACATGATCATCGGCGTCGACCTCAACAACGACAAGAAGGCCTGGGGCGAGCGCTTCGGCATGACCCACTTCGTCAACCCGAAAGAGGTCGGCGACGACATCGTGCCCTATCTCGTCAACATGACCAAGCGTGGGGCCGACCAGATCGGCGGCGCCGACTACACCTTCGACTGCACCGGCAACACCAAGGTGATGCGCCAGGCGCTCGAGGCCTCGCATCGCGGCTGGGGCAAGTCGGTTGTCATCGGCGTCGCCGGCGCCGGCCAGGAGATCTCCACCCGGCCGTTCCAGCTCGTTACCGGCCGCAGCTGGATGGGCACCGCCTTCGGCGGCGCGCGCGGCCGCACCGACGTGCCGAAGATTGTCGACTGGTACATGGAGGGCAAGATCGAGATCGATCCGATGATCACCCACAACTTGGCCCTCGAAGACATCAACAAGGGCTTCGAGCTGATGCATTCCGGCGAAAGCATCCGCAGCGTGGTGGTATACTGAGCGCGAGTTCAATACCGCTTTCAGACGGCAGTGCATTGATCGCACCGCGAGATTGACGGTGTTTGAGATCGGCCGGGCATCTCGCACCGGCTATGAAGGAGGAGAAGCCCATGCCGAGTATTGCAATACATCCATCGGTGGACAGCGGGTTCAAGGCGACGGACGCGGCCTTTGCCGGGGGTACGCTCGTCTGCAACTGCGCAAACAATCCGGTGAAAGTCCGTGTCAGGGGTGACATCGCCCACAACCACGCCTGCGGCTGCACCAAATGCTGGAAGCCCGACGGAGCTGTCTTCTCAGTCGTTGCCGTGGCGCCGACGGACAACGTTGAGGTGCTCGAAAACGGCGACAAGCTCTCGGTCATAGACCCGGCGGCACTCATTCAACGGCATGCCTGCAAGGATTGCGGCGTGCACATGTACGGTCCCGTCGAACGCGATCATGCCTTCAAGGGCCTGTCTTTCGTGCACCCTGAGCGTTTCCAGGAAGCGGGCTGGGCGAAGCCCGGCTTTGCCGCCTTCGTCTCCTCGATCATCGAGAGTGGCTATGATCCTGCTGGAATGGACGGCATGCGCGCCCGGTTACGCGAACTGGGCATTGAACCCTATGACTGTCTCAATCCGGTTCTGATGGATCTCATCGCCACCTGGACGGCGAAGAAAAGCGGTGCGCTCAAGTCAGCCTGAACGCTCTGCCGCAAGCATCTCAACATCTTCCGACATCCACCAGCAGGTCGCATCGTATGGATTGCCTAAAGCCCGAGTTCAAAGCCGAAATTCGCAGGATTGTCGGTGACGGAAATCTCAAGGACGGAGAGGCTCTTTCCTCGGTCGATCACGGCGTTGCACCGGAAAATCTCGGGGCCGGCGCCGTGGTCTTTCCAAGAACGACCGCGGAGGTTGCTGCAGTCGTTGAATGTTGCCTTGCCAACGGGGTCCCACTCGTCACCCATGGGGGACGAACAGGCCTCGTGGGCGGGGCGGTGTCCAAACCGGGGGAACTCGTGCTTTCGACTGCCCGTCTCAATCGCATCCTGCATATATCGCCAGTCGAGCGCGTTGCCGTGGTGGAAGCCGGCGTGACGCTGCAGGCGCTGCAGGAAACGGCCAGCGAGTACCGGCTTGAAACGGGGATCGATTTGCCGTCGCGCGGCTCGGCAACGATCGGGGGTATGGCGTCGACGAATGCCGGAGGTATTGCCGCCTTTCGCTACGGGGTCATGCGCCATCGCATTCTCGGCCTGGAGGCCGTGCTTGCGGATGGCTCGGTCTACTCAGACCTCACACGGGTCGTGAAAAACGCCGCCGGCTACGATCTGAAGCATCTTTTCGTGGGGGCTGAAGGCACACTCGGCATCATCACGCGCATCGCCGTCAAGCTTGAACCCCAACCGCTTGCCACCGCTACCGTGCTCTTCGGTCTACCGTCTGTGGACGCCGCGTTCGAGACGGTCCGCCGAGGGCTCGACGCGCAGTACGGTCATCTCCGCGCGGCAGAAGCGATCTGGAACGCCTATTTCCGCCTGACATCGGGCCATCATCGCTGGTCGGTCCCGGACTACAGCGCCGACCATCCAATAAACCTTCTGGTCTCGCTGGGCGGGCCCGAGGAAGGCGTGTTGCAAGCGGAACTGGGGCGCATTTACGAAGGTGTCATCGAGGATCATCCCGACGCTTCGGCCGTGATTGCCTCTTCGGTCGCACAGGAGGCGGATCTCTGGCGGCTGCGCGAAGACACCGACCTCATCTACCGAAAGCATCCGGGCGCGCCATCCTATGACGTCTCGGTCCCTCTTTCGGAAGTCGAAACCTATGTCGCTCGCTCCGTTGCCAGCCTGAAGCAGCTGGATTCGGCGTTTGACCCATATGTGTTTGGCCATCTTGCCGACGGAAATCTACACATCGTCCTCAACGCGGCGGGCAGTGAAGTGTCAGGTGAAAAGGCAAGAGCTGTCGAAGAGGTGCTCTACAGGGACATTGCCGCGATCGGTGGGTCATTCTCCGCCGAACATGGGATCGGCCTAAAGAGGATGGGCTCCCTATTGGTCAATTCAGACCCGGTGAAGATTTGCCTGATGCGACGGATCAAGAACACGCTCGACGCTGCGACGCTGCTGAATCCGGGAAAGGTGGTTCGCGCGGGCGCCGGTTTCGCGGGATGCTCCGAAGTGGGCGCCGCAGACCCGATCTAAGACAGCTCTACAGCATCAGCTTTACTTGCCCGTCATCGCGACAGATCGCGACGTGTAATGTCCGCCTGCTGCCTCAGCCATTCGCGCAGCAGAGAGAACCCCTTGAGACCGCTTGAGGTCTTGGGTGCAATGAGACTGTAGCCCATGCCGACGTCGAGTTGGACGGGGTGAGCCTGCAGCAGCAATCCGTCGTGAACCGCGGCATCGACAAGCGCGAGGTCGGCAAGCGCGAGGCCCTGCCCCTGTTGGGCGGCCGTCACTGCGAGATCCAGCGTGTCGAAGGTCAGATGGCGCGCACCTGTCAGGGATATCTGCGCCTTTTCAGCCCAGCGCTCCCAGGTCTCGTAGGTCCGGTCCATGTGCAGAAGCACAAGGCCATCGAAACTCTTCCGATCTTTGAGGTCGCCGAACAGCCCGGGCCGGCAGACCGGCGTCAATTGCTCTTCCCACAGGCGGTCTTCGGTAAGACCGGGCCATGGCCCGACCCCGTATTCGATCATTCCGTCGATCCCTTCGAGCTCGAAGTCGGGCCTTCGAACCCAGGCGGTATCGATATCGACGCGAACATGCGGATGCGCGTGGTAGAGGTCTGGAAGACGCGGCAGTAGCCAACGAATGGCAAGCGAAGGGTGGACGCGCAACGTCACGGTCTGTGGCTGCTGTGTCATCGCCTGATCCGCCTCGATCAGCAAGGCGATGAGCTGCTCGACGTAGGGCAGCAGCCGCCGCCCGGCATCGGTCAGGACAACAAGCCGCGTGCTGCGCAGGAAAAGCGCGCTGCGAAAGTGATTTTCCAGTTGCAGGATCTGCCGGCTGATCGAGCTCTGGCTGATGTGGAGGATCTCGGAGGCCTGACTGAACGACGAGGTTCGCGCCACTGCCAGGAACGCCTGCAAGCCGCCAAGAGGGGGAAATCGTCTGGACATCTGCCGATCTCATTTATTCGTTTTCCAAATAAATCCGTCGCACAATGAGCATTGGATTGTCCAGCGACCGCTTGCGATAGTTGCTTCGTCGGTTGGCCACCAACCTCCCTTCAGCAGCGATAATCAGAACAAAAGGCTTGCCATGCGCATCATCCCTGAAACCGGCAATCGGCCGGAACCCTCTCCCTTTGCCTTGCCGCAGCGCGCCGATGTCGTGATCATCGGCGCAGGCATCATGGGCTGCGCCACGGCCTATTATCTTGCCAAGCAGGGCATCAAGGCGGTCGTTCTCGACAAATCGCGGATCGCCGGACAGCAATCGACCCGTGCATGGGGCTTCGTGCGCCAGCAGGGGCGCGATCCATCGGAGATGCCACTTGCGATTGCGAGCAACCGCTTGTGGCTGGACTTGCAGGGAGAATTGCAAACGGATCTGGGGTGGAGGCAGGGCGGATGCCTTTATGTCGGCCACGACGCCAGGCAAATGGCGCATTATGAAGCCTGCCTGGAAACGTCCCGGCAACATGGAGTCGACACACGCCTCCTGTCGGCGAACGACGTGCGCGCGCTGTTACCGGGCTTCGAGGCAGTTCAAGTCGGTGGTCTTTACACGCCGAGCGACGGCCAGGCCGAGCCGCGTCTGGTGGCGCCGGCCTTTGCCCGCAAAGCCGCCGACCTCGGAGCAAGGTTCGTGGAGGGTTGCGGCCTGACCGGCATCGAGGTGGCTAGTGGCAAGGTCGTCGCCGCGCGAACCGAACGGGGTGAGATCCGAAGCGACCACATCATCTGCACCGCAGGTGCCGCAAGCTGGCGTGTCCTGCGTTCGCTCGGGATAGCTCTGCCGCAGCATCAGGTGCGCGGAACGGTCGCTCGGACCTCGTCGGGACCGGCTGTCAGCGCTGTTGCCTGCATCGGTGGGGGTATCGGCTGGCGCCAGCGCAGTGACGGCAGCTTCAACCTGGCCAACGACGCCCGTGTGGACGTCGATGTCACCCTTGGGCATCTGCGCGCGCTCGAGTGGTACATGGGGCCGCTGTTGCAGCATTACCGGTCTTTCAATTTCAAGCTCAACGGCGCTTTCCTCGACGATATCCGTCAACGCCTGCCGAAGTCGGAGACGCGAAAGAACGGCCACCCTGTCGGCGTTCGTGACCCCCTGCTTCCGGCCAATGATGCCGATATGCGTGCTTGTCTAGCCCGGCTGAAGAGGGCCCTCCCCTCTCAGCGAAACATTCAGATTGTCGAGCGGTGGGCTGGCGGCATAGACGTCCTGCCGGATGGCATACCGGTGCTGGACGCGCCGACCACCCCGAGCGGCCTGATGATCGCGACCGGCTTTTGCGGTCATGGTTTCGCATTGGGGCCGATCGTCGGCAAGACCTTGGCGGACTGGCTCACCACTGGCCAGCCGGGGATCAACCTGCATGACCTCCGCCTGTCGCGCTACGCCGAACGCGACGTCAAACCACCGCATTCGCTTTTCTGAAAAGTGATGTCATCAAAGGCATTTGCGCAATGAGCGATGCGGATCGTCAACAGCCAGATCGGGCCAGAACAGAAAGGTCACGGAAGCCTGAACTGAGCACGCCGATAAGCACCGCTCATGCCGGCATGATACCTACTTATTTGCGCCGCAGCATGTCGCAACATAGGCTTTCCTCATAGCCGGCAAGCAAGACGGGCACTGCGACGGGTACGTCAAATCTGTCTCCAGAGAGGAATTTCCATGTTCAGACAACGCATGTTTCTGGCAGCGACGACGCTTGCCTATGGTTCGGCGGCCGGCGCGGCGATCGCCACCGAACCGCTTTCGGTGATGAGTTTCGGCGGGGCTTATCAGGAAGCGCAGCGCAAGGCGGTGTTCAACGCCTATGCGGAAGAAACCGGTCGTCCGGTCTCCGAGCAGGAGTACGGTGGCGAGATCGCCAAGATCAAGGCGATGATCGACAGCGGCAACACGACGATCGACGTGGTCGATGTCGACGCGCCGACCCTGCTTCAAGCCTGCGACGATGAACCCCTACCCTAAAACCGGCGGGATGCACTTCAGTTAGGATCTCCCGGTTGTGCATCAATCGCTCGTGCGCTTAATCCCTCGCCGAGTGCTTGCTTCTGTCCGCCGCCTGCCGGAGTGTGCTTCGCCGCAATCGCGTTGAATGGCGGCATCGGATGACAACCATCTCGAAGGGGCCGAAACGCAACCTCCGTTTCACTGACCGCGAAGGCCCAGATGTGGCGCAAAGTAGACCTCTGGCTGGCTGGGTGCTCACTTGCTCCACGACGCGAATAACCAGCCGGGCACGTCCGCACCCGGCTGGCTTTATAGCGGTCGAGATTATTTGGTGCTGTCGATGGTGATCCGCTTGACGTTGGCTCGCGCCTTTTCTGTCTTCGGTAGTGTCACGGTGAGCAGACCGTTCTTGAAGTTTGCGGCGACCCTGCCCTCCTCGACCTGGCCGCCGAGGGACAGTCGCCGTTCGAAGCGCCCGTAGTAGCGTTCGCTGAACCGGCGATCCTTGTCCTCGGTTTCTGATTTGCTTTCGCCGCGAAGTGTCAGCATGCCGTCGTCCAACAGCACTTCGATGTCGTCTGGATCGATGCCCGGAACCTCCGCTAGCACACGGATCTCGTTGTCATTCTCCTCGATCTCCACGTGCGGCCACGAACCACGGAAGGGCGATGGCCCACCGAACGACGATGGCGGGGCGAAGCCGCGGAAGACTTCGTCGAACAGACGGTTGACATTGCGATGCAGCGACAGAAATGGATCCATCTCATCACCGCGATAGCTGCTCGGGAGCTGGCTGCTGCCACGGCTCCACGGGATCAGGTCACGTACATTCATGACTTCATCCTTTCTTCGGTTTCTTTGCCTCCTTTTGGGCGCAACTTCTTTCCTTCGGCGTTTCGGCAACTGGCGAGGGTCGAACAGCGAGCGCCCGTGCTAGGCTGCTTCGTCGCCTTCGATCTGCTTCGAAGCTGGCTTCGCCATCTCGGTGTGGATGGCGATCCGACGCGGTTTCATCTCCTCGGGTATTTCCTTCTTGAGATCGATGACGAGCAGGCCATTTTCGAGCTTTGCGCCCTCGACGATCACGTGATCGGCGAGCTCAAATTTGCGCGCAAACGGCCTTAGAGCGAGGCCGTGGTGGAGGTACTGTACCTCCTCATCCTCGGACTTCGCGCCGTTGACTACTAGCATGTTCGATTCATGGGTGATCGTCAGTTCGTGCTCTGCAAAACCCGCCACCGCGATGGCAATGCGGTATGCATCTTCGCCAAGTTTGGCGATGTTATAGGGTGGCCAGTTGTCAGCGTTGAGGCTGGCGTTTTCCAGCAGGTCGAAGAGGCGATCGAAGCCGACGCTCGACCTGTAGAAGGGGGAAAAGTCGGGGTTTGTTCTCATAGCTATATCCTCCGTAGAGCAACATAGGTACGAGGGAGCGCCAAGAAGCTTGGGCTCCCTGACTAGTGTCAACCCACTTGGGCGTCGACAAGAATAAGGTGGGGATCATGATGCCTTGCGTCAAGAGGCAGCCATACCCTCCAAACCGCCAGCGACGTGAAATACTCTCCTGAATTCAGGCTGTTAGCACTCAACAGGCTAGAGTGCTAAAAAATTTTTGGTCCTCTCTTGAAACTCAAAAAACAGGAACCAGATCGAAATGCGCGCGATGCCGAAAGGCTCGGCGTCCCGCGTCGGCTTCGCTCCGAATGCGGCGCGGAACACTTGTTGAAAAATCTGGTTGTCGATGAGGAGAGCGAAATGACGTTCCGTCCCTTGCATGACCGTATCCTGGTTCGCCGCATCGGGGCCGAGGAAAAAACGGCCGGCGGTATCATCATCCCAGATACGGCAAAAGAAAAGCCACAGGAAGGTGAGGTCGTTGCCGCTGGCCCTGGTGCGCGCGATGAAAGCGGGCAGCTGCGACCGCTCGAAGTGAAAGTGGGTGATCGCGTCCTGTTCGGCAAATGGTCGGGCACCGAGATCAAGCTCAATGGCGAGGATGTCCTGATCATGAAGGAATCTGACGTGATGGGCGTAATGGAGGTCGACGCCGCAGCGAGAAATGCGGCGTAGCGCCGATTCGGACCTATGTCAGACAAGGAATGCTGACTGAGGAAGGAGTAGAAAAATGGCTGCCAAGGAAGTGAAATTTCATTCCGACGCCCGCGAAAGGATGCTGCGCGGCGTCGACATCCTCGCCAATGCCGTCAAGGTTACGCTCGGTCCGAAGGGCCGTAACGTGGTGATCGACAACTCATACGGCGCGCCCCGCATCACCAAGGACGGCGTCACTGTCGCCAAGGAGATCGAGCTTGAGGACAAGTTCGAGAATATGGGCGCGCAAATGGTGCGGGAGGTTGCCTCGAAGACAAGCGACATCGCTGGTGACGGCACCACCACCGCAACCGTTCTCGCCCAGGCGATCGTCAAGGAAGGGGCGAAGGCCGTGGCGTCGGGCATGAACCCGATGGATCTCAAGCGCGGTATCGACAAAGCTGTCGAAGCTGTGGTCGAGGAACTGCGGCGGAACGCCCGCAAAGTCACCAGGAACGACGAGATCGCCCAGGTTGGCACCATCTCGGCCAATGGCGACACCGAGATTGGCCGCTTCCTCGCAGAAGCGATGGAAAAGGTCGGCAACGAAGGGGTGATCACCGTCGAGGAAGCCAAGACCGCGGTGACGGAGCTGGAAGTCGTCGAAGGCATGCAGTTCGATCGCGGTTATCTCTCGCCGTATTTCGTCACCAACCCGGATAAGATGCGGGTTGAGTTCGAGGAACCCTACATCCTGATCCACGAAAAGAAGCTATCGAACCTGCAGACATTGCTGCCGGTTCTCGAAGCGGTCGTTCAATCTGGAAAGCCGCTGTTGATTATCGCCGAGGATGTCGAAGGCGAGGCGCTGGCGACGCTTGTTGTCAACAAGCTGCGCGGCGGCCTGAAGGTGGCTGCCGTCAAAGCGCCGGGCTTCGGCGACCGCCGCAAAGCGATGCTGGAGGACATCGCGATCCTCACTGGCGGAACTGCGATCTCTGAAGATCTGGGCATCAAGCTCGAGAACGTGACCCTCAATATGCTTGGCCGCGCCAAGAAGGTCGTCGTCGAGAAGGAAAACACGACGATCGTCGATGGCGCTGGCTCGAAGACAGAGATTGAGGGCCGCGTTTCGCAGATCAAGGCGCAGATCGAGGAAACCACGTCGGACTACGATCGCGAGAAGTTGCAGGAGCGGCTGGCCAAGCTTGCCGGCGGCGTCGCCGTCATCCGCGTCGGCGGCTCAACCGAGGTTGAGGTGAAGGAACGCAAGGACCGCGTCGACGACGCCATGCATGCCACGCGGGCGGCCGTCGAGGAGGGCGTGTTGCCCGGCGGAGGCGTCGCTTTGCTGAGGGCCGTCAAGGCACTGGACAACACGCAGACCGAGAATGCCGACCAGAGGCACGGCATCGACCTTGTTCGCCGCGCGATCGAGGCGCCGGTGCGCCAGATCGCCGAGAACGCGGGTGCCGAAGGCTCGATCATTGTCGGCAAGCTGCGCGAGAAGACCGAATTTGGCTATGGCTGGAACGCGCAAACGAACGAGTTCGGTGATCTTTACGATCAGGGCGTGATCGACCCGGTCAAGGTCGTTCGCACCGCGCTGCAGGACGCCGCCTCGGTCGCCGGCCTGCTGATCACCACCGAGGCCATGGTCGCCGAGAAGCCGAAGACGGATGTACCGCTCCCGCCGATGCCGGCAGCCGGCATGGACTTCTGACTGCAATGATAGGTCCGCGCCCCCCAACGGGGCGTGGGCTTTGGATAGACTTGTGAAGTAAGAGATGCATTGCGCTTGAATCGGCGCGACGTTTGTCGAACTGGTGCTGGTTTGGCAGGAGCCAAAATCGTGGCTCCGATGAGACTGGCCCCGAGGGCCCGCCCCCTGCACCGAAGGAGGAACTTAAGAGTTCGGGCCCAAAAATGACCACGCGTTCGTCGAAATACGTTGGCGTATTCGCCTCACTCGTCCTCATACCTGCGCCGCTTCCCGCGGCGCGGCCGCAGTCGGCGATGTCGGCGGCACTCAACCCTCGCCCGCTGATGTCTTGGAGGACGTCACGCCGGCGATCGTCAACATTCGCGCTTCCGCCGAAACCAATCCTCTTTACAACGATCCCTTCTTCCGTCGCTATTTCAACCTGCCTGAGCAGCAACAGCGGCTGAGCGCAGGCTCCAGCGTCATTGTTGACGCCGGCAGAGGCTATATCCTCACCAATCATCACGTCGTCGCGGACGCCGACGAGATTGGGTAACTTTGAAGGACCGCCTGGGGTCACAAGTTCCGACGTTCCAATACTCACGATGGCGATGTAAAATTGTGAGCCATTCTTACATCTGGGCACCTCGGAGGTTGCCGGGAGAACTGCTTGTCTCCCCTATCCCCCAGGGCGAGCAAGGCTTGGCAGGGCCGCAGCATGATGGCTATGGATGAGACGCGAGAACCCACCCGACGCGATTTTCTCTATCTGGTGACAGCCATGGCAGGGGTAGTGGGTGTTGGGGCCGCCTCCTGGCCATTCATCGATCAGATGCGTCCTGACGCGTCGACGCGCGCGATGGCCTCTATCGAGGTGGACGTATCTACGCTCGTCGAGGGTATGTCACTGACCGTCAAATGGCGCGGTCGCCCGGTTTTCATTCGCAACCGCACCCAGAGGGAGATCAGGGCGGCAAGGGCGACCGCGCTTGACGATCTCAAGGACCCCTTGGCTCGGAATGCCAACCTTGCCGATGATCAGCACGCGACCGATGTTGCCCGCTCTGCCGGGGAGGGGAAGGAGAAGTGGATCGTGATGATCGGGGTTTGCACGCATCTCGGCTGCGTGCCTCTAGGGCAGGCGGGTGATTTCGGAGGCTGGTTCTGCCCGTGCCACGGATCGCACTATGATACTGCCGGTCGCGTCCGCAAGGGGCCCGCACCGGAGAACCTCGCGATCCCCCGCTTCGAGTTCATCTCCGAATCTGTTGTCCGGATCGGATAAGCCGCGCAAGGGCAACAATCGCGACCATCACGTTTGCCGAGTCGCAGATCCGGTTATTCCGCGGGACGCCGCGACGGTTCTGTTGCCCCAAATCGCTGCACATCAGGGACAGGCTCGGGAAGGTCACTCAGGCGGCTAATACGTGATCGAACCACCAAGGGCAACGCTATTTTCACGACGGCTGGTTGGCTGCCCTTTGCGACTGGCCTCATGTCGGTATTCCTTCCTTATTCACTCGACTTTTTGTTGTGACCGCCCTTGCCGTCGTTATCGGCATGGTTGCGCCTTCGTTCTGGACTCTGACTATCTTTGTTCCCGGCGGCGCTCAGGGCCGGACAGCACTTCTATCTTCGGGTTGTGACTACTCATAATGGGGCCATTACAGGTACCGATGGGAGAAACGAAGCTTCGCGAGACCGAAACCATCTCCGAAACGATCAAGGAACTGGCAGTCCTGAGTATGAAGCCAAAGGCCCTGATTGAGGCCGTCAAGGCCAGGCACCCAAGTGCTTCGAAAAAGGACATTGCCCGAGCTGCGTTTCTCACCATCATTCTGTCTGCGGAGTATGCCTCAAAGGAGGCCCAAGCCCTCCACGATCTTGCGAGCGAGACCTCGGATGGAGAAAGCTTTGGATGAGCGGGCGTCACCGGAAGCAAGAGAGCAACTTCCCTGGCTGGTGACTTGACTTGCGTGATCGGCAACATACCCATTGACCGAAGGGCGCAACCTCGCATCAGGCGATGGTGAAATATCCCTTTTGGACGGCGGTTGTCGCATCCATGCTTGCGCCGCGTTCATCTCCGATGAAACCGCGGACCGCTCTAAGGTCGCGGGCGTTCAGATGGAGTTCATACGTGGTCTCCGGCGCTTTCTTCCACTGCTGACAGGAACGAGATGTTCTCACCGTCGCCGAGTAGAACCCCGGGGGTATACTCAGTCCGTCGATGTGAACGTCACTTTCCGCTATGAGACCTATAATCCTTCCTCGGCTCGGCAATATTTTAGACCCCTGGCGGTTCAGAACGGAGCGATGCTGCATTATTCGACGGCGCACCAGTCGCGGATATGTGAGATTGCGAACCGCATCTGAAGCCCGCGGTAGTCTACGACCAACTTATCCGCTTCCCGACGCATGAACTTGGCGACGTAGTTGCGAACCACACCCGCTTTGTCGACCACTTCAAACACGTATGTCATCGCCTGGCCCCCTAAAGATTGAGGGGTTATATTCCATTCTGCTTGAGTGAGACTTACGCCTACTGATTTCGCCGCCCATCTGGGCAGTTTCGCTCCGACGACCGCCATTGCCTCGGATCTCACCACCTTCTCGAGCTCTTCCCGGTGGCCTCTAAACGGCGTTTCGGCGGACGCCGATCCACGCGGCTGTCCAGAGTAGCCCTAATTGATTAGTTACTGTCCATAAAATCTTATTGATTTCGTGACGAGCAATTGCAATCATATACTTGAAATTGCGCACCAGAAAAGCACAAGTTAAAGATGAGATCGTGCTGGTTTTATTGCCGCGCAATTCCTCCATTTTCATTCGCGCGCATGGCTTGAACCTCCGTACAGGTGCGGAGGTTCAAGCGCATTGAGGGGCGGTGAATAGCAGTATCTTCGGGCCGTGACCCAGCCTTAGAAAGCTCTTGATTTCACAGCTTGTGAGTCCGGCCAGAGTCCGCATAGGGTTCTTGTTCAGAGGGGCGGTGGCAATGTGGAAGACGGATTGGCCAAAATCGGCGGTGACCTCAGAAACGATTGTCGTGCTTCGCCGGATCTTGCGAGACTGGTGCGACGAGCGCGGTCATCGCGCCGATAGTCAGGAAGGTGGTCGAACTGCCAAATCTCTGATCGACTGGTATGAATTCGGCGTGACCGACGAAGACGAGCTGGCGAGGCTGATCCGCGACGACATCATTATTGCTGAAGCCTAAATCGTGGCTGCCACGCGGAGCACTGTTCAGGACCTTTTGATGGGAGTACTTGGCTGGACCGCATGGCATCAAGCCAGCAGGGACGGGAAGTTCCACTGGCGACGCTGGCGCAAAGGTGACTGGGAAATCCGCGAAATGACATCGGACGAGCAGGACGACGCCCTACGCGGCATCCAGCTGACGATCCGTTGTCCACCATACGCTCATATAGACCCTAGACAAGGATCAGCGCGAGCGACTAAAGTCCCTCATCGGGAATTGAAGCCACTGGGCGATAAAAGAAAAGGCCCCAGATCCGAAACGGGTAGAATCCAGGGCCTTCCATCTGAGCGTTCGACTTCACAGACGGCGCCATCTACGGCTGGACCGTCGCCGGTTTTCAAGCTCTAACACGTCAGAATTTTGCCGCTGCGCGCCCCGGGCCCTCGATCCGAGTCCGATCTCGGATCTTTGGGCGGTCATTGCCAGCGCTTCGCGGCTACATCGGGGTGGCGGCCGTTTTTTAGGATCACTTGCCGGCCCCGGACTCGTCTATGTCAATTTCGCTACCAATTCCGCATACTCGGAAAATGGAAAGTTTACGTCCGCTTTGACTTGCCTGGTTCGCAAGCAGCAAGACGCGAATGGGGAAAATCGTAGCCGCTCGGTTCGCATCGGAAAGCTTACGGTCATCACTTTTCTCGATCCTGTTTTCGGCTTCGCCGAGTGCCGCTGAAAGGTCGCTATGCGATAAAATACCCTTCTGCATCAGCGTATCGGCAAGACATGCGACCCCCATGATCAAACCTTGAAGCTGTAAACGGCAACAAGCCGTGCAGGGCTCGTGGGAGCACGAATCTGTCCGCCCCTAAGGCGAGTTCCACGCATAAGTTTGCGAACGGCAGCATTGCGCCGCCATCTCTGCCGTAGAGACTTGCTTGGCCGCTTCCAGAAAGCAGACGTCGCTAGCGGCAAGGTCAGGCGACTGGATTGCGCCGCCAGAAGCGGACGCAGGAAACTGGTGAATCTAGCGCCGACTTGAAGACGAACATATGGTCCCCGAGCCGCCATAGGCGCTATCGTCGCCGACGATGATCGCATTCCCCGAAGCGCAATTCCGTCGTGTGCTTGCTGCTCAGTTGCGGGGAAATCCCTATCCGGTCCGCTGTGCTCATAGGATAGCATAGCGATTCATAGAAGCAGCAGTTTCTTCAGGACGGACAGGACGTCCTTGTATGGCAGTTTCGATGCGCCCACTACAGCGAACGGAATAAGCGCTGCCGCGGCGACGGGGACCACGGCGGCCCGGTTGACGAGGAACGTCGAGAGCTTGCGCGTCGCCTCGTAGAGCTTCCCCGGATCCGACAGTTCCGTGTCCGGCTCGGGTGTGGGATCCGAAAAGACGTTCCGGCCCACGGCTTTCCGCTCGGCCGAGCGATAATATTGCGTGGCCTGCGCGCCCAGCAAGGACAGACCTTGCTCCTTTAAACGAAGCAGCGGGACGGTGAAGGCGGACAATGGATAGGCGAAGAAGCTGATGACGATCGCGAGCCAACCGCTCATGACCATACTTAACGTGGTCATGGAGAGGTCGTCGTGATGGCTGTACTTCGCGGCTGCCGCGGCGATCGCGCAGCTCATCCCGAAGACGAAAATGGCATAGGCGTTCGGATACTCACCCAGGAACGCCAATCCGCCCTTGCCGTCGGGATGGGTTGCAACCAGGCGGAGATCGAGTTTCGCGAGCTTGCGGAGCATGCGCGCCCACACCAAATGTCGCCATGCGCCCCGTAGAAAGAGGAAGACGAACAATGGCAGGCTAAAGCAGATCGACCACCAGCCGGCAAGCGTAACTCTGTTGCCATCAAGCGAATGCTCTACCGCCCAGGAGGATACCTCGACTGTATGAAAATTGAGATAGGAAAGGGTCGTGGCGAAAACCGCCATGGTCAGGCAAGCAAGTTCCGCTCCCCGAGAATCGCGCTGACGAAGCGCCGAGGCCACTATAGCTGCGGCGACCGGAATTGACGTCGGGGCAATGACTGATGCACGCGTGAGCTGGGACAGCGTCGCTTTCAAGCCTTTTTCGACATGGTACTCGGCCAGGACAAAAGCACCGATCCCGATGAAAAACTTCGCCCACACTCCAAAGTCGGTAAGATAGGCTCCTTGCCCGTGTTCCACGGAGAAACTGCGCGGCAAGCCGAGCAGGAAAGGAACACCCCAAGCCAAGGCAACGAACAAGGCCGCGCGAGATTCGACGCGAAGCGCGTTCTGCCGGAGCAATTTCAGATGCCCCTGCAACTCGAAGAAAGGTCCGCCGTGATAGGCTAGAAACTCACTTGGAGCGGGATCGGGGCGTGGTGAAGGCGCTTCCTCATTCACTTTCGCTGGAGCCGGAGCAGCAATCTCGTTCATCTACCAAGCCACTTCTTGAATATGATCTGAGAACCTATTTGGATCCAAACTGTACTTGTCTCGGCTTGCGGAGATCTCGTCTCCCGGCCTGGAAAAGAGGCGTCCATCGCGCGCTCAAATCTACCTACCCGTCCCGTTAATGGAGCGCACTCCTACGGCTACGCCCGATGTGCCGCGACGGCAGGCCGACTGGCCGGCCTTGCCGTTCGCTAATCCAGTTCCTCCGCCCAGATAGCGTCAACTCGTCGATAGAGACTCCAGACTGAGCTGGGTGCGGCTAAGCGTGAAAGCTCACCCGCACTCAAAACAGTCGATCGAACCTCCAACGCATTAGCAAGCCACGTGACGAGAAGGAATAGAGGGAAAACATCGCGCGACGTGGCGTTTACCGATGAGGCTCAGTTTAAGGGCTTGGCCTCTGGGAGCTTCCACTGACCACTGAGGATGGATTGCTCTGGACGATAAAGCCGTACGGTGTAATTCCAACCCTCAACGATCGGCAGGCAGTTTGGGATTTTGCCGTCACAGCCGCCAAACTGGACTTTCACCGAACCGTCCGCACTCTTCTCCGCGGTGATGTCGTTGATTGAATAGGCGTTATAGGCGTTTTTCTCGAAGAAGCCTTTTTCGTTGTAGACGCTGATCGACCAGAAAGCCTTCACCGGCACGGTCTTCGGCAATTCGAGAGTGTAGACCGTCTTGCCATCGTTTTCCGTGGGAGTGAAACTTGGGTACATGGCGTCCTTTTCCGGAATTCCACCCCATCCGGAGGCTGTGCCAATCAAGTGCTGGATCGGTTCGACCTGGCCGCGGGCTCCAAAGGAACCGTGATACGACGTCTGATGTTTTGCGAGCGTGAGCAGCCCATCGCGGATGTCTGTGAGGTCGCCTTCATCCCAGTTTGGAAGGTCGAGCTCCCCTGTCTCCTTCTGACTGACCTTGATGGCGTCCTGAAGCCTGTGGACCTCGTCGAGGTCCTTCGGATCGTTGGGATCGACCAGCGTACGCACAGCGACGAAGGCATATCTGGTGCCAACCGATTTCTGACTCAACTCAACCGGCTCCGTCCCGTAGGCGACGATCGGCAGGTAGTGATCCTGATCGACGACCATCATCGACATATAGCGCTTGCCCGCGTCAGGCAGCGAGAGTGTTACCGGCCCGCTGGCAAGATCAAATACAGCAAACGAATAAAGCGTATCCCGGTTCATACGGATGACCGTTTGCTTATCGATCGGTACGGGCTCCCGAGAATGCTTGAACTTGCCCAGTCCGCCTATGTCCTTTGCATTGACTGCGAGGTACCGGTCGGTCTCGGCGCGGACGAAAGTGTCAACGGTGACCGGCATTTTGCTGTCTGTCGACTCGGCAAATGCCACACCGGCACCGGTCATGCCAATGCCATGACCAACCAATACGACGGCCGAGAACACAGCCAGGCGGTAGAATTTCTGCGGCATACAATAGCTCCTCGATATGCAATCCTGGAAGGCCACCTGCGGATGGCCGAGCAATTCAATGGCGATGAAAGGAAAACAAGAGATGACCCGCCGCAATGACGGCCGGCTGCAAGGTGCAAACCACGCGAGCAACATTCTTGGATCCAGATGACTTTATCACTTTGAGATTTTCGCTGAGCGACCGATACCTCCGTGTCTCGTGGTCTCTTTGTTTCAGCGTGAAAGTTGATACATAGCCTTCAAGCAATGAACTGGGTCAAATAGGACAATTGAGGATAGAAAAATAACTCGTATGTCATGGGCGGACGCCGAACGCATCGTTTGGGATGCTTGGTTTCTTCAGTAGTCTTGGTCAGCAATCGCCCCACGGCTTTCGTATTGCGACGGCTTTGAACGGTCCCATCGAGAACGGATGGCGTACTATTTGGGGAAGAGAAAAGTGATGCCGGCACGAATGCCCCAACCGTCCGGACCGTTATCGGGTGCAGCAGCCCAGTAGCGTGCGCCGACCGAGAAACTTACCGGTTGCTTACCGATCACCGCGAGCTTCGATACCGTAAAGTTGACAGGCACGCTCCACTGGTCGCCTTTCCAGTCATAAGTGCTCTCCGTATCGAGCCCGATCGTCCAGGCGTTCTGCGTTGTATAGGAGATAAAAGGTTGCAGGAATGTGGAGCTGATGTCCGACCGCTTGCTGTCACCGGCGACAGACCAGATGTGATTGCCCAGCGCGCCATAGGTCCAGGGCCCCTCCTGTTTCAACACGACCCCTGTCGGGCCGAGCCCCCATTTCTCTGCGCTCAGAAGCGGATCGGTTCCCGTAGGCAGCAGAAAGGCGGGCCCGGCGCCCCAGATTATCCCACCGGCGGTCGGCTGTTTGGGTGAAAAGAAGAAGCTCTGCACAATATCGCCGAGACCGAACTGGCTGCCCGATCTCCCCGCTATATCGTGCTGTGAGATGACCGGAACAACCGTGCGGGAAATAACATTCCAGTCTTCGTTGATCGAGAACGGAATGACCGGCTGGATGTTCAGAAGCAATTTGCCGCCGTCGGCGGGACTATAGCCTTTGTCATAGTTGAACTGGAACGGAACGCTGATCAGCGAGGCCACCGGATTCGACAACTGCTTGGCAAGATCGGCGTCCTCTGCGGCAGCCGTACCGGGCAGGCCGGCCGCCGCGATAAGAAGCAGGAGCGATTTCGGTTTCATGAAACCCTTTATTGAAATCGTCCGGCTGCTGCTTGATGTTCTCATCTCAACTTTTCTCATAAATTTGAAATCAATCGCATTAATTGGATTTAACGCGCACAAAACATCCGGCCGTTAGAGTGAACGTACGGCCAATACGTCAGATAAGCTGCAACGCCAGGCGTTCGCGCACGGAGACGCCGTTGCATTGTGTCTAAAAATGGAAAACCAACCCCAGTATCGGGCCTTTCTGCACGACGTCATAGTCAAAGCCGTCGGAGCTGTAATCGACGCCCATCGCGCGATATCCGGCCACCGCCGAAATGCTATCCTTAATTTGGTAGCCGATGGCACCTGCGACGTCCCAATCAAGATCGGCCTGCCCGGCGCCTACATTTCCCCAGCCCGTGAGGTAGAATTGATCCGTGATGAAATACGTTCCACGGAAACCTGCGACCACGTCGACCCAGGTGGCGTTGTCTTCGCGGCTTACGCCATCGAGGACGCCGCCGCTGAAAGATACCTTGGTGCTCGCGTACCACAGGCGCCCTCCGGCAATCACGTCCAGATGGCTCCGGCCATTGGTCAGCAGGCTGTAGCCGCCTCCAACCAGGCCCGAAAACGTCTGGGACGTCACACCGATCTTGTTCGTCAAAACCCCGGCGGGGCTGTGGTCACCCGCAGAGAGTTTCGTGTAGATCACGTCGCTGAAAACGCTGAAGCGATCATATCTACCCTCTGCCACGCCCATAAAGGCGAAATCCAGATCCTTGAGTATATCGCCGAAGTCGGACGTCACGCTCGCCGGCGGAAGGCCAAACTGCCCGACGGTGCCGTCGATACCGGCAGCCCAGAAATACGGGCTGGCATTGAACTGCCAGCCGGACGCGGTCTCGCTGTCGGCTTCGGGTTGGAATGGCAGGAACTGCTTATCCGCAGCCTTCGCCGAAGGCGAAAGCGTCAAACCCGATGCGAATACAATTGAGCATACTGAAAAGAGCTTCATTTTCTCCTCATTGACGGCTGACGCCCGCCGGCGAAGGAATGTTCACCGGCAAAACAGGAGACGCGTGTACGACTTGCTGATTGCACCACTTCGCTTGCCGTCCGCATCAAAGTATCTGCCTTCGCGGCATAGCCGCTCTTTGACGTCGCAGAAGATGCCATTGGCAAACGTGAACTCCGTCCGGTCGAAATCACCTTGTGAAAACAGCTTGATTGCAGCCTGCTTGCCAACGTGCTTTTGCGTCAACCGGCTCGAAACGCCCCTATTGTCGGCGCACATGTAGTGGTCACAGAGCACGCCCTTCTCCGGTGAGAGTAGCGCGTCCGCCGCCGAAACGGATGACGCATACGCTGCAGCCAGTAGTCCCGCGACAGGCAGGAGGCTTTTTCTTGCTTGCATGGGGATCACCGTATTGCGGTTGTTTGCCGAGAACAGGACCTATCGTCTTATCGCGGGGACAGAGCGGCTTCTTCCGCAACGCAGCTTGATGCCTCGACGGCCCCGGCAGTCTTCAATTCTTCGCGTGCCGCCGCGACATCCGAGATGAACTCTGCATTGTTATGGAGTTTTGCGACTGTCGCCGCACCCATGATGCGTCCCGCATCGACGTCGCTCTGCCAATGTGCATCGCAAATGACGCGACTCTGGCCGAATTCCATGCCGCGTTTCATCAGGATGTCGGCGCGTTCCGGGTTGATTTCGCTCAACACCAGCGCCCAGGCCCAGCCAGCCGCCGTATGGCCCGAGGGATACGAGCCGTCGGTACGCAGCAGCGGCTCCTGATCGGGATAGCAGGTGCCTTCGTTGTGGACCACGAATGGACGAGTGCGATTGTAGGTATTCTTCACCCCATACGTCGACAGGCCTGCATCGGTCAGCACCTTCTGCATCAAGCGATGCAGATGAGGGGTCTTTTCCTCATCGATATCGACACCCATCGCGCAGGAGAAGTTTTTCGCCGGCTGCGGAAATTGCAGATCAGCGTCTGCGCGGGCCAGATCCCAGCGCGGCGTACCACGCAGCGGTAGGGTTGCGGCTCTGAACTCCTCGTCACGCGCAAGCGCCGCGCTGCCGACCGCCGGCGGCGGGCCGAGCAGCGCAAGGCTGTCGGGCAAGTCCTTTTTCGCGAGATAACCCGGCGCCAACTGAAAATGAGGATCGGTAATTTCCGGCTGGGATGCACTTTCCGCACCAGCTAGGCCTATGCCACATCCGACAAAAACAATCACCGATAACAGGGCAGATTTATGGATACTTTTCAGCATATGAGGTCTCCATAATAATCTATTAAAAACTAGCGAAAGCATATCGTCGAATACCTTGAAAATTCTAAGGCTAATTATCAGGCAATAAACTGCCGAAATCACAAGGTTAAGAGAGTTCTTAGTCAAGTAAGCAAGAGCTAATTATCAACCGAAATGATCAATAGTTTCATTTTCCATTTTCGCCACATTGCTTTGCCAAATCTGAAAGTTTCGTACATAGGTTTTCCTTGAAACACTGTGTCAAACCGGACAGTTGAGGGAAAAAATGGTACGCATGTCTCGAGATGCAGCAGAGCGCATCATATGCGGCGACGGCTGGCTGGCTCACATGTCCGAAGCCTTCAGGGCGCGTTTGCTGCAGAATGCATTGCTTCTCAAGTTCGCTCCGGGCCAGATCATATTTCGGCCAGGCGATCCGCCGGGAGGCGTCTACGGGCTGGTATCGGGGACGGTGACCGTGGACACGGCGCCGCTCGATTCGATGCCGCGTCTGATCCATATCGCTTTGCCCGGCGGATGGACGGGCGAAGACAGTTTCATGACCGGTGAGCCAAGGCGAATCGAACTGTGTGCCCGAACCGAAACCTGGGTCATGCACGTTCCACTGGATGTAATGGAGAAGATGGCAGCGGCCGACCCGAAAATCATTCGGGCTTTCGGGGTCATGTCGATCCTGTCGTCGGACGTCCTGCTGCGTGTCGTGCACGATCTGCAAAGAAAGAACGCGAACTCCAGAGTGGCCTCGGTCCTGCATCGCATGTCGTGGAAATCAGGTGCGTCAGTCTCCGTTTCACAGGAAAATCTCGGTATCATGGCGAACGCCTCGCGCAAGCAGGTCAACAGCGCGATCAAGCTCTTTGCGCAAGCCGGATGGGTCGATATCGGTTATCGAATCATAACGATCACGAACGCTCCGGCGTTGCGACGATGCGCCGATGAGGATCTCGTCGACTGACCTCCAATGGTAGTTGACGCTCAATGTTTGATTGTAAGGCCCGCCCCTCCAAGGACATCGAGTATGATGTCCGCCTTCGCAGGAAGATCAGTGGGTCCTGTCAGGCCTCGGGCCTAATACCGGACCTTGCAGCAAGGGTTCCGATGTCCGCTTTTTGTGTTGTTGTTCTAGTAGCGGACAGTCGGCCGTCGGCCCCAATTAGGACGCTCGGTTCCTGGGCATTCAGATCATGGGCAGTAACTCGAACTCTCCAGCCGACTGAGACGACGGAAGCCGGCACCATGCCGCCCAGTCAGGATATCCTCCTATTCCTCGCCTTGAGTAGAATCAAACCCGCGGCCAGTCTTGTCGAGAGGCATGCGAACTCCGTCCTTACCACTCTCAACACGAGGCGGCGGGCGCACCCGGGGATAAGCTCCCCAACGTGCTTGCCGCCAGCGCTGGCCGGATACCGCGCATTGAGAACGACGGGTTTGTCTTCGACCCCGTCCAGCAGGGCCCGATCATAGGGGGGCCTTCCACTTCTAAGGGGCGCGAGCGTCTTGAGCTGTTCGGCGATCATCACAACTGACGGTCGTCGTGTTCACCTTGCGACAGCCGGATGTCCTGCAGGAATCGGAAGAGCGACCCCGCCAGGAAGCAGAGTGCCGCAACGAATAGCACGGCGGCGCCCGGTTCGTGACGGTATCCAAAAAAGGCTACGACGAAGCCGAAGAGGAGCAGAAGCGTCACGCCGA